>Ga0209020_1000987_pt1 | contig 31576 bp, 28 predicted proteins | sample PinacodermBB_FD_187298 | JGI IMG/M metagenome (GOLD analysis project Ga0209020, IMG submission 187298) | Host-associated microbial community of the marine sponge Aplysina aerophoba from Gulf of Piran - sponge pinacoderm, lysed by bead... | ecosystem: Host-associated > Porifera > Sponge >... | reverse complement strand
TTCGCCCCGAAGCCGCCTCGGCGTAAACCTCCGAGACGCTTTTGCACGAGTAGCCCGATTCAGCCGGGCAGCCGTAGCGCGACGATCCGCCGGCACAAGCCGCCAGAAGCAGGGAGAGAAGCAGAGAAGCCACGGCGAATTTCCTCATCCTTCTTCCTTTCTCTCGGCGTAAGCGGTTTTTCTCGGAACAAGTTCCGTTCCCTCGGTTATGATCACGTCCACTCGGCGCCCCGCGTCTATCTCTATCACCGGGAACACCTCCTCGGCGAGCTCTAGGTAATATTCAGCAAGAAGCCTTCCGGCTTCCCCCGCTCCCCCGCCGACTCCAGTCTTAACGAGGTCACGGGAGCTTCTGGAACTCACGGTAAACGTTCCCCCCGCGACCACTCCGGCGGTTGAGTTCGAGCTCTCAACGGCACCGCCGAACCCCGAGGCGAATCCGGCCAGGATCCCGCGAGAGAGCATCTTTCCCTGTTTCGAAACGAGCCTTCCGCGGATCCCCGTCTTTCCGTCTTCCCCGGCCACGTATCCCTTTACCTTGGTGTCTATCACGTCCCCCGAGCGAAGCACGCAGGCTATTCTCTCAAGCCTTACGTACGCCCTCTCGCTTGCGAGCTGCCCGTAGCCCGCTCCCGTCACGTGACAGCGCGCTATGTCCATGCGCCGCAGGCCGGGCAGGCGGGCAGGTTCCGCAAGATGTATCAGCACCGGGTGGGGGTTCCGCGCGGCGGCGGTTGCGGTGGGGGCGTCAAGGCCGCTTAGCAGCACCCCGGGAACGAAGCTTCCCGAGGGAATCCAGTTAAGCAGGGCGGGCTCCGTGGCCGGCCCCTCGGCCGGGGCGCCCCCGAGGGGGGAGAAAACCCGTATCGGGCTTTGCGTCTTCGGGGGCTCGGGCGGCGCTTGCGCCGCGCCCGGCAGGGGTGGGGCGGGAGGAAATCCCGCTTCGGGTGAGGTTTCGTCCCCGGCCAGGGGAGATGGGTAGGGGTACGGTTCGGAAGGTTCTTTCTCAAGCTCTCCAAGCGCTTCGGAGATAGCCTCCAGGTTCTTTTTTATCTCTCTCTGTTCGGTCTCTATCATCCCGAGGCGTTTTTCCCCCTCTATGCGCCATTTCTCCCGGGCGAGATCCACTCCCCGGAGGATCTTTATGCTTCCCCGTGGCTTTTTCTCCCCAAGCAGCCCCTTATCCTCTCCGCCGAGCAGGAAAAGGAAGAGAGCCACGACGGCAAAGCCGGACAGTAAGGCCGCCGCGGCAAGCGTCTGGCGTTTTCTCTCGGCGTAGATTTTCCGGATCTTACCGATCATCGCTCATGCCCCCTTTTCGTGACCACGAAAACTCTTCCCGATTCCCCCGGGGCAAGCTCGTCGCGCTCCATGCCGACAGCCACCGTTTCCGGGCCGTCAAAAAACATGCTCTCGGTGAGCGCGGCAGCTTCGGAACCGGAGTTTCTGACAACGTAGAGCGAGGCGGAAAAAGGGGGTGACGCCATCTCCGCTCGGTGCGAGAGGAGAAGCGAACCCGTGAGCTTCTGCTCCTCCCCTGAAATTTCTCCGGCCGGGGGGTTCTCCGAGGCGAGCGACAGAACGAGGTCCGTTATGGCTTTTTCGTAGGGAAGGGGTTCAATGCTTCCCGTCGCCTCCTTGGCCCGGTCGGGGGAAGGCGGGTCTTCGTCCCTCATTATGACGGTTCGCGAAGGCCCTTCCTCGGGCGAGAGCAGCAGTGTGAGCCTTCTTTTCTCGGTCAGGATTATGAGTTCCGCCGGGTCTTCTGTTCTCACAAGCGCAGAGCGGCCGATTATCTTTACGTCAATCGACCCGCTTGAGGAAAAAGCGTTTATTATGGTTTCGGGAAGTTCGATCCTGTTTGCGTCGGTGCGCGATATGCCGAGCGATACCGGTTCTTCCTCCCGGGTTTTCCCGAGATCTACTGTGAGAGCGGCCGCGGCAGCGGCGAATGTAAAGAGCGCCGCGGCGAAGACGATGAGGCCGCGCGGGCAAAGATCAGTACTCATCGGCGCCTTGCCCTCCTTCGTTTTCGATAAGTTCGGTTACGAGCGGGCGGTTTTTTGCCCCGAGCTCGAAGCGGATCCTGTAGACAACCTCCCTCTGGTCGGTCACCACGTTCCCGACCACCCTGGTGCGCTGTCCGCTCACCGCCACAACCGCCCCTTTCTCCTCGACGGCCACCGTTTTCGGGAAAAACGCCTGGGCGACCCCGCTTGTTTTTATCTCCTTTGATTTTTCAAGCAGGAATCCCGAGACGGGACCGTAGCTCTCGGGGTGGACGTAGAGCAGGAACTGCCTTACGTTAAAATCCACGGTTTCCGCGGTGAAGGACGCCACGAAGGGGAGGAGGCTCAGCGCCCACTGCTCGGTGTAGGCGAGGGAGGCCGCCCCCGCGGCGCTGATGTTAAAGTCCTTCTGCATGTATTCGGGCACGTGGACGTGCACGGTCGTGCGCTCGGAGAGCTTTTTCATGTGGCAGCCCTGAAGCGCAACCGTTACGCAGAGCGCGCCCACGGCGAAGCGGAGCAGCCCGTTTTCCCTGGCAAGATTAAGCCATCTCTCGCGGAAGGTGCGTATCAGCATCACTCAAAGAACCTCTCCCTGTGGCTCTCGGGCCTCACGCCCGAGAGGCCGTGCCAGTAGCCAAGGTGAACGAGAAAGGCGCTCCCCCTCCCGGACTTAAGGCGCTCGAGCAGCCAGGCGAGGACCAGGCCCGCGAGCAGCCCTCCGAGCACCTGACCTCCCAGGGCCCCGACCACGAACGCCCCGCTGAAAAGCGCCACTTCGTCAATCTCCCACCAGAATATCTGGGGAGGGTCGTCTATGTATCTCGGTATTCTCGTTTTCATCTAGAATGTTCCGGTGGCGATTCCCTCTATGAGCGACGGGCCGAGCGAGACCACGAGCGCCACCCCTATTCCCGTAAGCGCGGGGAAGAGGGTCTGGCGCATGATGGAAGCCCCGAGACCTATTATGAACGTGCAGAGCGCAAGCAGCCTCCCCAGGTAGCCGGTGGACCAGCCCTTCACCTTGTTATAGATGCTCTGAAATTCCGAGCCCGTGGTTCCCCCGAGCGCTGTCTCCGGGGAGAAAAGCACCACCAAAAGCGCGGCCAGAAGCACGAATGCGGCGGCGCGGGGAAATATTGCCGTGGATATTTTCATCTCAGCGTTCCTCCTTTGATAATCTGTTTTCACGTGTCGTGAAATCTGCTTTCACGTTTGATTGCAAATGCGGCATATGTCCGTTTTTTATCGTGTCATACCTGTTTGTCGCTAAGCCTCTTCGGGGAAATGAAAGTCCCCCGTCTCTTCAGTCATTAGGACGAGGCTTTGTGAAGAGAGTTTCCGCGCTGGCGCGCGTTCTCCTGTTTCCTCTCGCTCGGAAAATCAACACCTCCCCACGCTTCCACCACCGCGTCGAACTTCTCCCTTGAAAGCGGCCTCTCGGGGAACATCTCCGCCGAGATGCCTATTATCATCTCGGCGCTCTTGTCCGCCCCGCGTCCGGCCGCTTCCGCTTCCCGGCGAAGGAGGGAGTAGTGGTTTTCCGAGATTGACACGGACACCGTTTCCCCCGGGTCGCTCCCCGTGTTGGAGATGTGATCCATCTCTATCAGCATTTCGAGATAGTCTCCCGGCGAGAGCGCTCTCTTGCGGGCTTCCCGCTCGAGCTGCCCGTACGGTGTCTGGCCAATGACGAGTGTAACGTTGCCTGTTTTTTTATTTTTCATTTTTTTACCTCCGGTAAAATATGTGTGTGTTTTTTCGGACGGACACATGCCGCCCGGTTGAGTTTAGTTTATTTTTTCCGTCCCCGCGCAAGACACGGCGAAACGGAAGTGATCCTGCGAAGCTCCGAGTTTTTTCTTCTTTCGAGTTCGGAAAGCGCCACTTCGAACGCTTCTGAGAAAACAGGTACCCAGAAACCGCCTTTTCTTACCTTCTTTCCCCCGTACTCGTAGTTCCAGAAGGCGGCGTAGTAGCCGTCGCGAACCCCATCTCCCACCCAGTTGCGGGCCTTAAGGGAGTTTGTTACCAGGAGCTTTGCCCGAAGCTCCGCGGGACGGGACGGGTCAAAAAACCTCATGTCCGCTATCTCCTCCCGCTCCATATGCTCCCGGACCCCGTCAAAAAGGTAGTGGGGACAGACGTAGACAATTCCGTTCGTGGAGGAGATCGCCCGGGCGAAGGGGGCCTCCTCGAGTGCCGCCGTATTTATCGCGGGCCCCACGTGGTCGTTGAGTATCCGGGGCATGTCGCGAAGCAGCCACTCAGGCGGCTCGGCATCCGTCCCGTCGGGGGACGCGGCCGTCGCGCGCGGGCTTTTGCGCACTCCCGAGAATTCCTCCTCCCGCGCCGCCGTATCCGCCCTTTTGAGATTCTCGAGGATGGGGTCGGGTGCGTTTGCGCTTCTGTGATGGTTCCTTACGGAGTCCACCACGGAGCGGAGCTCAAGGGCGGCTCGCTCTCCCCCGCACTCCATTATCCACGCGTTAAGCGCCCTTGCGGATGCCGCCGCGTGGTCGTCCTTTACGTAGCGTCCGCCCTCGGGGCGCAGGTGCTCCATTTTTCCGACATCGTGGGCGAGGGCCGCGATGAGATGCTTTCCGAAGAGAATTCTCTCCGTGTAGAGCGAGTCGTGTATTTCCCTCATGCACCTCGCCACCCGAAGCGAGTGGTCAAGCAGCGTAACGCGCGAGAACCTCCTGGCAGTCGGCGCGAACGCGCTTTTCCCGTCCCCCGAAACGACGCTTGAGCAGAGGCCGTGTTCATCAAGTTCGAGGAGAACCCTCTCTATTACCGCGAGTTCCCGCCTTTTCTCGAAGAGGCGGCGGTTTGGTTCTATCTCCTCCGTCCAGAAAGCCCGGGTCTGGGGATTTTCAAAGACGGGTTCCGTCGCCGGTTCTCGGTCAGATAACACCGCGGGTTCGGGATCGGTTCGGAGCCACAGGCTCTCCGCCAGGGTCCCTATGTTTCCTGACTCTGCGCCGTTTTGTCTCCGCGCGGCTCTCCTTGCCGAAGCCGTCGTGAACTCTATTGCCTCGGGCCCGCTTCGTCTTTCTTTTCTTTGCCTTAGGGCAAGCGCGCAGAACGCTGCGCCCAGGGAGAAGCAGAAAAGCGAAAAAGCGGCTGCCGTCTCCCAGCTTACCGCCATTTGGGGAAGGTATTTCATTTCTGCTCTTTTCCTCCCTCTCATCAGTTTTTTATCTCCGGGAACCGTATTTCCTCGCACGGACGCACATCAAGGGTCCTGCCCCTGTAGATGCCGTCGAAGGTAAAGGCGTAGAACTCCCTTCGCCCTAGCCTGAGGAAGCTCTCGGGCGGGACCCTGCTCTCCTCTACCTCCCTCACGCTGAGCCCCCCGCCGAGGCTCATTATCGGGGAGAACCTTTTTCTCATGCCGGCCATCCGGGAGGCGTAGGCCGCGGTGTTGGGGTCGTTAACGCGGAAAACTATCTTGGTGTTCGTGTTGTCGAGTATCTTGCCCGTGTAGGCCGGGCCGAGTTCGGCCACGAGGTCCTGCTTGCTCTGAGTCAGCATGTGAAGCCACACCCCGGCTCCGCCCGCCTTGTTAAAAAGATCGTCTATTCCGAAGTAAAGAACGTTTGACGCCTCGTCAGCGTATACCGCGAGGGGAGGGTCGATCTTCCGGTGCGAAGCCAGCACCCTGCCTACGAAGCTTTGCACCATGGAGAGAAGCACCCGCGCCATTATGTGGGCCGTTTTCCTGGTGAGGAGGGAACCCGTCTGCACCACCAGTATCACCCTCTTTCCTGCCTCGAGGCGGTCTATGAACCGGTTCGAGGTGTCCTTGCCCATGATTTCTCCCACCGAACCCGAACTAAGCGACGTTATAACGGTTCTGAGGCTTGAGGAGACCTTGGAGAAATAGTCCTGGGGAGAGGAGAGAATCTGATCGAGGTTCATGAGGACCTCCTCCGCTTCAGGGTCATCTATCTCGGCTATCTGGGCGCGAAGACCCTCGAGCTCCCTGTAGCCTATGTTCTCCTTTATCCTCCGGAACGTGAACTCGGGCCGCTCCCCGAGGGATCTTGATATCAGTATGAGTCCCTGCACCACTACAAGGGTCACCTCGTAGGCTATGTTGAAGTAGAACTCCTCGCGCACCCGCACGCCCGAAACTACGTGGTTAACAACCTCCTCGGGCATGAAGTAGTGGGAGAGGGGATCTATCTTCACCGAGTAGCGGGGATGGACGGGGGAGAAGAAAAGAAGATCGTCCTCCCTTCCCGTTTCCCTGGCCACGGCCACTATCTTTGAGAAAATGGCGTTATCGCCCTTGGGATCTATCCAGAGGATGCTTCGCCCCGCCCTTATGTCGTGCTCTATCATGGCTTCGGCGAGGCGGGTCTTTCCGCTTCGCGTGGCGCCCATGGTGAATATGTGTCCCTCGCGGTCTGCGTCGGGAACCGTTATCGGTGCGGGATTTGTTTCAGGGTCGCGGTCAAGCGCGACGCCCTCTCCTATGGCTATCCCCTCGGGCGGGGCGATATCGGGGAGCTTCTTTGCGCGGAGTCCGATCAAGGGGTTTTTCTCCCGGGTCTTTTTCTGGTTTTTCTTATCGACATTTTGTGTCCATTTTTTGATATTTGAAATACAGTGTATTACAATTAGGACCGAATGTCCATATCTTTTTTCAAGAAATTTCCAGGAACGGGTGATCTGCCTTGCCCGCGGGGCGAGAAAACCCCAGCTTTATCACGCCCTATATATGGAGGGGAAAGGCCGTGAGCGGCGGGCGGGGAGGGTTCGTCCCCATATCGTCTTCACCCCACGCATCCCCGCGCAACCTTATAGACGCGATATCGGAGATACAGCAGTACCATATAATAGAGCGCACGGGGCAGGACATACCTTCTGATTTCCTGACTGTGAGGGGAATGCTCACTTTTTTCATGGTGGGGGCTCGAAGCGGTTTCTGGGAGGGGGTGTTTCTGGGTCTGCTTCTTCCGCTTGCCTGGGGAGTGTGGGAGGAGGTCATCCCGGCTTTTGGGGGGACGGCCGATTTTTTCGGGAAATGCCTGGTCTTTCTTTTCGGTTTCGGGATAAGCCTCATGATGACGGTCATTCTCGGGGGGATGCTTGCCAGGTACTACGGGGGGAACCTCACGAGGAAGGCTGTTAATTCCCTTGTGTGGGGAAGAACGCTGAGCCTTATTGCAAAGGGAGTTCTTGTATTCTTAGTGTTTAACCTTCTCGTTTTTCTCCTGAGTCCGCGGAACGTGTTTTTCTTCTGCGAGGCAGCAAAGGGGTTCATCGGGGATCCGGCTTCGCTTTACTTCTGGATAATGGCGATGAAGGAGCCTTTGCGGAAAAGCGCCACTACGCAGCTTGCACTCTCGCCCGTGCTGAGTCTCATTCCATTTATCACCCTCCGGTTTTCCGGGCGGGGGTGATTATTATGAAGGCAGAATTTGGCCCTGGTGTTTGTTTTGTCGTCTGTGTTTCGGACTGGATAATGCGGGTGTTTTGGTATCGTTTGGGCTGACAAGTTGGTACTGTTTTTGAAGTCCGTTTGTGGTCTCTGTATTTGGATTTTTCGGTTAAAAACCCTTGACACAAACGCCTTCGTAGTTTACTGTTAAGGGCGTATGAAGAGATGGTGTAATTTTCCGTTAAGGAAAAAAACGCTTGAAATGAAGCTTGCTTTTGTAGTAAGCTTATAAGGAGTTTGATTATACTCTGCGTCCACTCTAGGGAAAGCAGGGCATGGTCTTTAAAATATTTTGGATATAAATTTTACAGGAGGTAAGGAGAGATGATTCAAGCCAGATGGCTTATAATATTTTTTGCCGTTCTCGGCATGTCGGTTCCGTCATTTGCGATAGACTGGTCGCTTGGCGGATTTCCGAGTTACTTGAGGACGAGAGCCCGTGTCATTGACAATGCCGTTGCCGGTGGTGATGGCAGGATTAGCGTTGTTGATACGACACTGAGGCTCACCCCGCAGTTGGGCTTAAGCGACGCGGTTACCGTAAGGGCTCAGGTTGACGTAGCTAGCAACATGATATGGGGTGGGCAGACTGCTCACTTTTTCGGTGGTACCCTTGGCGAAGATGACAGCGTCGTGCTTTCTGATTTAAGGCCAAGCGATCGTTTCAACGGCGCTATTCTGACGGGTAATAAGGCGGTAGACGATAAATACGGGTTTTTCACCGTACGCATGCTTCACGCTGACATAGTTCTTCCGAACAGCCTAGGTTTTGTAAGGATAGGACGCCAGCCTTTTGACTGGGGTCTCGGTATCCTTGCAAACGGCGGACACGATCCGCATTCGGATCTCGGTTTCGTGGTTGACAGGGCTCTTTGGTTAAAGTCCTTCCCGGCTGGAGCTGGAACTTTCACCCTTGTTCTCGTATCTGACGTATTCAGCAACGGTAGTTCGTTGTTTGCCGGAGAAAACGGCGTAGGTTACGACATACTTGCCGCGGCGGGTATCTACAACCAGCAGATGGGAGACGTTAACGTCACCGTTGGAGCTTACGGGTTCCCGTACCTGCATCAGAACAACGTATTCAACGATGCCGGTTTCGGTTACGATTTTGATGTTGACCGTACTTCCCTATACTCCGGTCTTCTCGTACTTAAGGCCGCTAGCTGGAGCTTTACCTACGAAGTCCAGATGTTCGGAGGGGGAGAAATAACCAATCCTGCGTTAGGTCCGCTTCCCGCTGGAGAATTTGAATTTGACTATGCTTTCGACATGGCTGGCCGCTTAGAGCTTTATCCTTCGATGATGGCTCAGGTAAGCACGGTAGGTGTTGAAGCCGGTTGGGCTCAGGGTGACGACGGTTCTACCCCTCTGACGATTGAAGGTAACGCCCTTCCCTTCAGCCCTGCATATAACGTAGATAACCTCCTCTTCAAGCATGTCATTCCGACTGTTTATCAGATAGAGGGAAGCGTTATAAATGCTATCTATGTTAAGGCGTATGCGAACATGCAGCTTGCTGATAACCTAGGGTTCACTCCTCAGGTTCTGTTTGCCTGGAACGACGAAACGAATGCAGTTTCGGCATTTGACTCAAATTATCCTGGTATTGCGGATTTCGGTAATGGTGCAGGTAATAGGGGTATTTCCAACACTCCCGTTGATAAATACCTCGGTACCGAGATTGAGGGAACGCTTAGCTGGACGCTTCATCCGGGCGTAAACCTTGACTTCATCGGAAGCTTGGTGCTTGCCGGAGACGGTCTTAACGATCTTATGGAGTCTCATGCAACTGCTAATGAGGTGACTGATGCCGACGTTGAGGATACGATCTGGGCGTTTCAGTCAAGGCTGATGGTCTACATTGATCAGTTCATGAAATAAGAACAAAATCAAAGCTCACAAAGCTTGAATGAAGGGGGCTTCCTAACAAAGGTCGCCCTCTTTTTTTTGCCCTTTTGATGGGGGAGAGGAATTTTCTCCCGGCGCGGAATCGGGGTTTTTTCATCTTTATTCCCAATAAATTCAAGAGAAAGGAAAAGCGATGAGCGTTTCAGTAGAATAAGGACACCTCCGATCAGGTCCGTTTTTCTTGTTGACCCGAATAATTCCGAACAGGTGGAGAGGCGATTCGGCTGAGTTCTACTCTCTGGGAGCAGTTTATTTTCCGGTCGTCGAGCTTTACAAGAGGATTCCCGCGGCTTGGGATGCTCCGCTGCCTCTTAGTCGCCACGCGCTGTTCGCGGCACCCATTGCCCGCAAATAGCTGATTTCATCTTCTGACAGCGGTTCTTTGCGCAACCCTTGCGTGAGCCAGAGGCCGCTTTCTCGAATTTTGCTTTTTGGAGAACATCTGCCCAGCCATTGCTCCGACGGTCGACAGCCGTCGCACACTGACAAGGTGGATATAATCCTCGATTTGAGTTCGAACCGGGCATCCTTGTCTTCTACGGGGAATGCGACAAAGGAAAAAGTCCTCCGGATCCGATCCGTCACGGCCTCTTCAATTACCCTCTGTCGTTTGGAGTCGACGAGCGGGCCATGTTTCCGTTTCGCTTTCCTTGAGGTGAGGTCAAGGTTCCATTTCTCAAGAAAGGGATCATTGCTTTCGCGCAAAAGGGCCAGGCCGATATTCTTCCTCAATATGCTCCGGTCCTTGTTGGGGCTGTCGTGTTCCCGGAGCCTTGACCTGAGGCGCCGCTTTCCAGAGTGCGTTCCGACATGAACGATTCGGTCGGTTCCGTGGGCGGTTTCCCCTGCCTCAAAGAGCAGATAGATTCCGCTTTCAGGAATCCGTTCGGGTTCGAAAGGAAATTTATGCCTATAAAAATTCCCCGCAAGATCATGTATGAATCGGCATGCGTCACTCATAAAGCACGCGCCTCGACGTTCCCGGGGAGTCTGTCGATACTTCCCCGCTTCAGAAAGTCTTCCAGCAGTTCGCTGTGTGTCTGCGGTGTCAGTCTTGTGCTGCCGCCAATGACGTGATACTGGACCGCTTTTTTAATCAATTTCTCTTTTAACAGGGGTCCCACGGCGGCTTGAGCCGCTTTCAGATAGTACGTGCTGCTTCCGAAAAAGAGGTGAACCTCCCGAATGCCGTTTGAAAGAGCGTAGTTCCGAAGAAAACCCGGAAGGCGCTTCTTCCATATTCTGTAAGCGGGTTTATCGCTCATCTGCAGGTTGTAGTCCTGAATGCGGCTTAGGGTGTGGAGCGGCCCGTAGAGTGCCGAGAGGATGAGAATCTGGTCATCCCGGTTACTCCGTGATGAAAGGGCGGGGACGTTTGAGTACAGCGTGCCTTTATATCTTTTTACGGCTGGAAGGTAAAGTCCGGATGCGCTCCGTCCGCCGAAGTCCGGTCCCGGTTCCAGTCTCCTGTTCTTTTCGTATTTTCCGGACAGGTATCTCTTGTCCTGGCGAATGCCCGAGAGCACCTCCCTCCTGGTTTCCAGAATGCCGGAGTAAGTCGCCTCCGAAATTAAACGGCTTACAGGGTCGGGCACGGCGGAGCGGGAATGACCGTTAGGTTTTTTGGAAGCGCAGCATGGTATTAGAAAGAGTTTTTTTTCGGGCATCGGTTCTTTGCTGACTCTTTGATCAGGGTGACAAGAAGGATAACGGAATATGCTTGTGACATATAGGATACGGGCGCTTTTCAATTTCTTCTGTGGACTCTTTGCCAGGCATAATCAATCCTCCTGCTCGAAGATATTGAGCCCGATGAAAAACAGGTTTAATACGATGCTTCCTCGGGTCTCCTCGAATCCCGCAACAGCGCACCCGAAATCGTCGTCATCTTCGTCATGACAATGATAAGGCTTGCTGCCTGCGTGACATCCAAAATCATCTGTCCCTCCGGAATGCGAGAAAGCAGGTTCAACAGAAATCAGTAAAGACAGAAGCATGACTGAGGCAATCAGTGTTCTCATTTTTTTGATCTCCCCTAAGAGACAACGCGGAAAAACCTTTGATTTTATAGGACTATATGGTATCAAATAATATCCAGAATCTGGAGACTGGGCGAAAGCACTTTTAGAATAACTGCTGATATGACTCAACAACCTGATGCCGCCTTATTCAAGGTGGGTGATAAAGTTAGATTGGTAGCGGACCCGAGTTCGGTTGGCGTAATTGTTGGGGGACCGGAATCCCGACGCAACACTTTCCACTACCAGGTTTTCTTCAATTCCCAAAAGGGTGAGATGCTCTTTGCGGAAAACGCTCTTGAGATCCAGGAAAAACAGGATAATTTCACTGCCGCATGTGAATGTGGTGAGTTTCTGGACAGGACCGAATTCCTCCAGTTCTTGATTCTTGAAAAGATACGGCAGCCTTTAAGTGACAACCTCTACACGTTCTATGCGTCGCGTACGGACTTTCAGGTACACCAGTTCAAACCCATTCTGAAGTTCATACCGTCGATTGATCAGCGCCTTTTCCTTGCTGATGAGGTTGGACTCGGCAAGACCATAGAAGCCGGCATCATCCTGACGGAGCTTCAGGCCAGGCATCAGGGACTCGCACGCGTGTTGATCGTCTGTCCCGCGGCGTTGCTCGGAAAGTGGGAAACCGAAATGAGGCTGCGTTTTGACGAAGCGTTTGAAGTGATGCACAGGAAGGAGTTTCTAAGTTTTCTCGATCGTTACGAACAATACGGCGACAATGAGAAGTTGAAGGCTGTCGTGAGCCTGCAGTCCCTGCGTGCCACGGATGTGCTTTTCCGCCTGGAAGAACTTCACGTCAACTTCGATCTGGTCATAATTGACGAGTCGCACCACATGAAAAATTCGGATACGAACAGCAGCTGGCTGGGGGAGACACTGTCGGAACACTCGGATGCTCTTGTTATGCTGTCCGCGACGCCGTTGCATCTCGGCAGAGAAGATTTTTTCAACCAGTTACGTATCCTCGCCCCGGACAATTTCCCGGATTTTGCCTTCTTCGGGGACCTTATTGAACCCAACCAGCATATAAATTCGGCATTGAGATCTCTTGGGCGCCCGCAAGAGGCCGCCGAACTCCTCCGGCTGGTTGAAGACACCTCTCAACGCCAGCGCTTCCTGAACAACCCCGAGTACAAGGACTGTCTGTCTATTCTGGAGAGACAAAACAGCCTGACCGCGACCCAGGCAATTGAGATGCAAAGACGGTTGACGGAGCTCAACACCCTTTCCTACATCTTCACTAGGACGCGGCGGCGTGACGTGAGCACCGATGTCCGCTTCCCCAAACGTCAGGCGGTTGTGCTTGACGTTAATTTCACGAAAGAAGAAAGGGAATTCTACGATGCCGTCACGGAATGGGTGATCAGCCGCTACCAGTCTTCGGGCAGGGGGCTGTCCTTCGCTAGGATCATGCCCCAGCGTCAGGTCTCAAGCTGCATTCCTGCTATGAAGGGTTACCTGAAACAGATTCTGAATACGCAAAGGATTCAGGCTCCCGGCCAGGATGACGGCGACCGCATTGATGATTCCGCCGATCCTGAAGATTGCTCGCTGGACCAATCCGAGCAGTTGGCGGTAAAACAACTTCTCAAGGCGGCTGAGAGTGTCGGCGACAGAGATACTAAGTTTGAAAAATTTCTCGGTGCTTTGCGTGAAGTGCTTACCCGGAATCCGCGCTCCAAAATCGTAGTTTTCTCTTTTTTCAAGAAAACCTTGGAATATCTGGAGCGTGAGTTGTCCCGTGCGGGCATATCAAATGCTCTCATTCACGGTGATGTGCGGATGCCTGAGCGCCAGGGGCATATACGTGGATTCTGGAAGGACTCCGGTCCCAAGGTTCTTCTCAGTTCAGAGGTTGGGGCGGAGGGTCTTGACTTGCAGATAGCCAACATCCTGTTCAACTACGATCTGCCGTGGAACCCTATGAGAGTTGAGCAACGGATCGGCCGCCTTGACCGCTACGGGCAGAAGAACGACAAGATATTCATTTACAACTTTTCTATGAAGGGGACAATCGATGACATTATTCTGGAGAGACTCTACGGGCGCATCAATCTTTTTGAACTTTACATAGGAGACCTTGAGGCGATCCTTGGAAACCGGATCAACGAACTGGTCCATGAGATGTTCGATCCTAACCTGACGACCGAAGAACGAGAAGCCTTGGCCGATAAAGTTGGGGAAAACCTGTTGCGTGAGCGGGAGGAACTTGAGCGATTCGAGCGGGAAAGCGAACACTTTCTCGGACAGGACGAGTTCTTCACAAAAGAGGTAAGCGACATCCGCAATACGCGTCGCTTCGTTACTCCCGAGGAGGTCCGCTTTTTGCTTGAGGCTTTTCTTGAACAGAACCCTGGTTCCACCCTGAGACCTCCGAAAAGCGGCAGGCAGAAGCTTTTTGTGCTGAAGCCCAGTGAGGAGTTCAGGGCGTTTGTCTATGCATATGCGCCGGATGACGATGGGAAAAAGGAGATTCTGCGCAAGCTTGACGAAAGCCAGGGAGTTCTTCTGACCTTTGACAGCGCGGAGGCCTGTCGGGATGATAGCCTTGTCTTTGTCACTATACACAGCCCACTGATAAAGGCCATAGCCAAATTTACGGAAGGAGACTCGATGCGTTCCTCGCTACCCCTTGGTCGACTCAGTATTCCCTCTTATAGCGGGCTTAACGGCGAATATTTTCTCTTTGTTTATCTTCTCGAAAAGACGGCGGCTAAAAAAAGCCTTCAACTCGTGCCCATTCTGGTCAGTGCCTTGGATGTGAACCCTTACTTCTATGACGAGAAAACTGACATGATTCTCGGCAAGCTTATTAGAGGCAGGGCTCTAGAAGATGACTTTCCCTTCCCGGTACAGAATATCGGCACGGCTGAAGAAGCAGCGGATAACTGTATAGCTCAGATTCGCGAGGAGGAAGAGAAAAAACTGCGCCGCGCAAACGAAGTGCTTTTGAACAATCGGATCGCAAGCGTAAATCAGGCGCTGGGACTCAAGGAGAACCGAATTCGCCAGACTATACAGAAGTTGAACCAGAATGGTAAACCAGACGCAAAAATCTTGCGTCTCCATGAGGGACGGATGAAAAATCTGCGACGGAAGGCGAAAGAGGAAATTGACAAATGGGAATCAAGGCGGGGAGTTAGCGTTGGCTACAGGCGCATTGCGGGCGCTCTGATTCATTTCACTTAAAAACTTCTTTCTGCACTGAAGAGTCGCGACCCCAAGTATGATTACTCTAAGATTGAAGCAGTTTTGGAGTCCTTTATATCGACCTCGATCAAAATTGCCGAGGCACAATTCAGTTAAGATCCTGATCGGCAATTAAAAAATAGGTTCAGTTCTCTGTCTGTATTAAGAACTGGAAAGAAACTGTCTGAATGATGCTGGCTGAGGAGGAGTAAATGCCTGAAGAAAAATCACAAAACCAACTGGAACAGGAAAAAGAACTTCGTCGAAGACTTAAGATTTTGCAGGAAAAATTCGAGAAGGGGCAAATAAGATTTCGAGAGGGGCTTGCCGTCAAAGAAAGTCTTATGGCGGTGAAGACAGGACCTGACGGGGAAATAGATTTAGGCACTGTTGATGGACTTGTAAGAGCTTTGGCATCAACTGCTGCTATATTGCATGACAGGGAAGAACTAAAAAAGATTGCATCGCTTGATGAAATACAAAGTGCCTACTTTGAACTCGTAGAGCCGTATTTTGGTCCTTTTTATGATCATATGGCGAAAAAAGGTCTGTCTCCTCATGATGCCGGCATGACCTTGAAACAAAATCCCCAGTTTGTCAAAGGAGCGATAAGAGATCTGGACCAAGTTCGTCTTGCTATCGACGAGTTCTGGGAAAAAATGGGCGAGATTGCTCATGCACACGTTGAGGACATGCATGGGAATATAAAAGGCGTTTTTGGCGGAGATTTATTTCCGGCACCTGACGAGAATATAGTCTCGAAATGTGGCGTATACACTGACACGATAATTCTTCCAGACCCGTTTCTTCGGTCTAGGCATGTATTCGAGCATTATCCCGAAGAGGAACATGCTTATTACCTGATGAAGCACGGCTTAAGCATCCTTCAATACAGACAGATTGCTTGTGCCGACATTGGAACTCCAATAGTCGCTATTCTCCCGGACAGGACCGCATTGGAGAAAGGTGAGAGAGAGTTTTGTACTCGGCTTGGAGAAGACGACTCTCTCATACACTCGGAGAAGCTCTTTGGGAGAAAATTCGAGTCAGCGGAAGAACTGTCTGAGTTTGCCCAGTCTCTGGATACTGTGGAGAAGGCCGTAACTGAAATCAAAGATGAAAGCAGGGTGCTTTTTGATACTTCGTGGAGAGAAGACATTTCCACTCAATTGCAAAAAGCTTTGGAGGACCCTGATTTCAACCTGCAAGGCAACATAAAATCGCCTGGTGAAATATTAACGATGACACCATTTGGCAGGATGTTTGTCAGTAACGAACTGCTTATCAAGTCAAGAAGGCTCAACGGAACGCCCATAATAGAGGCTCCGACTTCTTGGCGTTATCTGGTCTGGAAAATGGAATATGATGCTCTTAGAGCCGAACGAGAAACTGGCGCTCATGATCTGCATGTAGTCAGAGGGTTGCAAGAATTAGCGGGCAATGAAATGGAATGGCTCGGTAACATCCCGATCGATGCTCTTATAGAGATTCGCCGAGAGGGTGCCATGGAAGAAATCAGAGAAATCCTTGGGAAAGGCGTTAACGATCTTGTCAACTCAAATCCCGATAACTTTCATCGCAGCCGTGACAGGGTGTTTGACAATATTCATCAGGCCTTTGCCCAGCACCAAGAAGAAATAAAGAACCTGCGTGAGAAAAAGTGGAAATTCGCAGGTAAACATATCGGGTCTTTCCTAGTAAAGGGACCTTTGGAAATTGCGGCTGCCGCAACGGGAACGCCGTTATGGGGACTACCAACTATAGCGGCTATTGTGGCTGACGAGTTGTTGGATATGCCAAAGCTTAAAGATATTCCGCAATCAATTCGTGACTTGGCTGCTGAAACCGACAAAATTCATAAGTCGCCGGTTGGAATGTTGTTCAGTGTTAGCAAATCAAAACGCAAGGCCTGAACAGCTGCCTTGTGTGAAGTATTCGGCCGGTACGGCGTTCTTGATGTAACAAGGTTGTTGTTTGCTTACTTGTTCTGGCTTCCTAATACGGTATTGCGCGCAATACTTTTAAGGCCGGTTCACAGGAGGTATTTTAGTGCCTGATGAAAAAAGACATTTGTGACAGGCTGCTTCGCCTCGTAACTCCTCCCCCGGCCAAGCAAGGCGGTGACTATGAAGCTTGGATTGAACAAACCGACGCGATAAGGTTCCTGGAAGAAAATGCGGGGGAAGACAAGGTAGTTATTTGCGCCAGTTTTTACTCTAAACCGTCAACACATTTTCTGATTCATTCGCTCTTGGTTCCGCAGGCCGTTTCAACTGTGAACATTTCTAATTTATCACAAAGGGGCGGATAATCTATGAGAATTTCAATCTTGAGAAACACTGTTTGCCGGGTACAATCCCCGCACCAAACCAAGCTTAGGAGAAAAATGAATAAGTGAAGAGCGAGCCCCCTGTTCCATGGAAGCAGACAAAAATGGACAAGTTTTTAAATCTGTTCATCTGTCTTTATCGTTATCTAACTGAAAAATTTGTATGGCCAAGGAATTATGCAGTCTATGCAGAGTTGACAGACCTTGGACTCATAGATAAGGAAAAACAAAAGCCTAATCGCAAGGTGTGGTATACAGGGGATTTTGTTGGGACAATTGAAAGCGAACAGCCTTATCCAATGTCAAAACGTAGAGCAGAAAGAATAGTTTCTTCTTTCTCGGGAGGGGCAACAATGCAGATATCCCCAGATCCCCCCTGGTTTCGTATAATCCAGTTTGTCTTTGGGCTGTTTCCTTTGCCAATACCTATTCGTTTTTGGTTCTCTTTTAGAAAACCCTTTTCTAGGTTCACTAGGGAACTAAAGTATTCTTTCTTGGTGGAGCGTTTAAAAGGTGCCAACTTAGAAAAAGAAAGACCCATCCTTTTAGGTGCTGAAGTAATTCAGAATCAACTTCTCCTTCTTTATGACAGAGAATTGAATATAGAAAAATTTCCTCCTTTCTCTGATTTCCTAGTGCTAGTTCGTGGAGAAGAAAGAAAAGTTAATGTCGTAGGATATGCAGGAACTCGCAAAGATTTTCCAGACATAGTACGACTTATGTTGATAACTTCGGTCAATGCAGGAGAAGAAGTAAGAATTTATTACGCTCCAAGAAAGGAGTGCATCGAGGACTCTAAAGGGAATTCCGCTCAAGGTTTTAAAAATGTTTTAGTGAGAAATTCTACGAAGTGAGGCAAAGTGTTACACTCGCAACCAAACTTAGGGGGTTTTTAATATGAAAGGAAAAAAGACGAAATATTACAAACTCAATGTCCTTCTGAATGAAAAGGATGGAGACTTCACCCCTTATTACTATATAAGGGGTATAGGGGTAATCACTGACAGCAAGGAACTGGCAACCCCGATTCCAGAAGAAGATATCCCTAAAGCTATGGAGGCGATCAAGGAATTTTACCCTAAAGCTACGCTAGCTAGTAACCCTGTAGGAACTTATGTGGGAAGTGTCTGGAATCTTCTGTGATTGCCGAGGGAACCATGTAACCAATCAAGCATTCTTGTATGTCACAAGAAAAAGAAGAAACAATGACGAGGCAAACACAGGAATATTGCGATGAATCGAACGAAAGTATTTCTTGATTCCAACATCTTAATCCAAGCGGGGAGACCACCGGGTGGGCCGGTCCTCGAACGGTTGAAGCATTTGGTTAATGCCGGTCTTGTAACTGTGCTGACCACGGATCTGACCTGCCGGGAGGTTGCGAAGAAGCATACTGAAAACGACTACAATGTCATAAAAGAAGTTGGACAACCTCATTTCCGCAATATAGTTAAGGACGTACTGGGCACCAAGTTTCCCAAAATCACTAAAAGCAAACTGAAAACCAAACTTGCCAAGTCATACAGGCAATCCACCGAGGCTATGCTCACTGAGCTCAACTGCAGAATGCTGAAAATTGACGATATTAAACCTTCCAAAGTGTTATTTTCTTACACTAACGGAGAGGGGTTTTTTGCTGGAGAGGCAAAAAAGGAACAATTTCCCGACGCTTTTATCTTCGAGTGTCTCAAGGCCGAAGCGTCAGGGGAAGAACCGATTATAGTTGTCTCGAATGACCGTGATTTCAAAAAACCGGTCGAGGATGAGGCTCACATCTCGCTCGTGAAATCTTTGCCCGAACTCTTTGAAAGGATGGGTCTTAAAATTGACGCACCCGACATGGAGGGTTTCCTTGAATGTCATGAGGATAAGTTGTTTGGAGCGGTCAACGAAGAGCTGAATGATTGGGGATTCGTCGGAGATGTTCCAGACTCCGAGATTGAAGAGACAACAGTAACTGATGTGAGAGTAGTTAAACTCGCAAGTTTCGGGTCGACTGAGAAAAGAGGTTCAATTCTGATAGTCGGTCGTCTCCAGGTGAGAGTGGAGATTTCATATACCCATCCGGACTGGGATACGGCAATGTACAGCGACGACGATATCCTTGTCTGGATTAATGATGAGCGCGTGAGTGGCGAGACTGAAGTCGGCTTCAATGTGGATGTGTCGATGTCGGTAGCGGTGGATAAAAACGACAATCCCAAGAGCATTGAAGAACTGCGTTTCCTAAACGGCGACTTTCAGCATATCGAGCTCCACCGCGATCATTATTACGATTAGCGGAAACGCAGTCTGGGAAAAACAATGTCTTGCGTCAATCAACATGACTCAAGTTTATTAACAGGGTAAAATCCTCTGGATTCCAGATTGAGGTATGGATTAACATGTTGCCCGACTTTCCTAAGATAAAGAAAGACATCCATAAGAAATTGCTTATTCCATATGCCAAGCACAAGAGGGCCTTACATATGGGAATTTTGAACCAAATGACCATAACAAAAGTGCATGAAGGCAGTAATAGCCGTATTTTCAGAAATGACGGAACTCAAGGCACGGCGCGGCCGAATTATATTTCTGGAAGCTTTTCATATGAACTTTCCGATATAAAAGATATGACGATAGAAGATGTTTTTAGAAATATAGACGACGCAACGGAAGAGTTTGTTGCCAAGCTGATTGATCATGTCATGAATGAAATTGGAACCGTTTGCGAGGAAACGGGCAACGTACTAAATCTTAACAACAAGAAATTTACCGCTGTTTACTACCTTGAACTTCTTGAAAAACTTGAAATAAGATTCGATTGTAACGGAGACCCGGTTTTGCCGGATGCTCTTGTGGGTGCTTCACTTGATCCAAAGGCTATAAAAGAAGAGATGCAAAAAACACAAAAGGATGAAACGCTTCGAAAAAGATTTGCCGAAATCATAAGCAAGAAAAGAGAAGAGCATAATGCTAGAGAGGGTAATAGAGAACTGGTTAGATAACGTGACGGAAAGATCGTTTGAGAACTCTTTTTGTCACATGCTTGCTTACCGAGGCTACACCGTTTTACACAAGACCAGGCATACCGGACTGGAAATGGGCAAGGATGTAATTGCCGTAGCGGAAGACGGTATTCCTTGTGTTTTTCAGTTGAAAACCGCGGTAAACGGAACCATAAAACAGCGATACTGGGCTAGGGAAATACAGGATCAAGTCTTCACGATGATTATTACTCCACCAGTTCACCCGGCTTTGAAAAATTATAGCCACCACAGATCTTATTTTGTTACGAACGGAAAAATAGAAGAAGAGGTAACGCGGCAGATAGATGATTTAAACAGAAGGTTTGAAGCTCAGGGATGTGGACATAAAAAATTGGAAGTAATTGTCAAAGGTCAGTTGTCGGCATGGGCAAAAGAACTGGAAACGGACTTGTGGCCGTCGGAACTGACAGACGTTCGGCTGCTTCTTGAACTCTTTCTTGAAGATGGAAAAGATGTTCTTGATAAAGCAAAGTTGTCCCGGCTTCTTGAGGCCTGCGTTAATTTTGAAAGCCATCCGAATAAAAAGGAGTCGAAAAGAGCAGTCTCGAGTTTAGCCCTCTTAAACGCTGTTGCCGTAAGCAACTATTCGAACTCGAAGAACTACGTTGCCGAGATTGAAGCATGGGTGATCTACATATCTTATTTGTTTGCTTATGCTGAAAAATGGAAAATTGAAAAGAAAATCTGGTCTGAAGAATTTAACATTGCGAAGAATTATATTGGTCAGCTTCTGGGAGAGCTTTATAAGGAAGTAAAATCCTCCGAATTTTATATTGAGGGTGACCCAAGCACGGAACCATTTCTTGTTTACCCCATACGGATGACATACTTGATTTCTCTTATGAGCATTTTCTCTTTATGGGCTGAATGTGAAAATTTTGACGACAATGAAGAAATAGATCAGTTCTGCAGGGAGTTCTGTTTAAAAAACAAAGACTATATGCTTTTGTGGGGAGAGGCCGCTGTACCTCAGTACTTATCATTCTACTGGTATTACAGCAAAATTGACGCAACCATCTCACCCTCTAATTTCTTATTATCTGCTATCGGACAAATTATTGCGTTAAACAAGCCCAAGAACTTGCCAAAACAAGAAAATGTTTTCAGGGGAAACGAACACTTGTACCTTCCGCAAAACGATGGGATAGCTAACGCTTATTACAATTCTAATGAATTATTGCCATATCTGCTCGGAATAAACGATGAACCGATTGAGGATCATTTTTTAGAACGCTCCCAAACTTTATGGGCTTTAATTGAGATTTACGTCCGCTTGAATTTTCAAAGACCGGTATTCATGTTCTGGAAAGATGCAACATACATTAGCGAAGTTGAATTCAAGCCCAAATACAAATGGCATTTCTTTAGATGGAAAAATGATGAGGGAGAAGTGGTAGAAGAACAGAAAAATGGGCAAAAATGGCCTGAATTAAGAAAGCAAGTTCAAGAAATTGATTACAGGAATATTCCAGAAAAATTCAAGAAAGAACCTATATTGTTTTTGTTGTTTTTATGTGTATATCCCCATCGCATCTCTACTTCAATTGTGAAATGGCTTGATAGCGAAATCCGTGAACAAGAAACTGATTAGGGCGGACATTGCGGATATTTCAGAAGGTTATGGGGCAGAGCAACGCCAGTCAGATTTTCTCGTTGTATTTTCGTGGACTGATTGAATTACTGAAATGCATGACCTGCACTTGTCGTATCACCGAACCCAGATAACCGGCTGAAATTACAATGAGACTGTCAGGAATTGGTTCTCCCCAAACGTTATTGGATGCTTTGAACAATGACAGCTTGGTCATTTTTGCCGACGCTGGCGTTTCAACGGGAAAACCCGCAACCCTCCCCGACTTCAGGTATTTAAATGCTTGGGTCCTTGGTGCTTTGTGTAAGCCTCATAGAAGCCCTTTTATTCGGCCGGACTCCAACCGGTGGGCACAAAAACTGGCGTGGAGGGGGAGGTGACCCTCCCCTCGGCGATCCTTCTAGCCTGAATTACTCTGCCGCCACCACTGCGTAGGTCAGCGCCATTATTATGGCCTCCACAAGATCGCCAGCATTTCCACGCATGGTTTGGTAAATGTCAACATATTAACCTCCACTTTCAGAATAAGCTTCTTATGAGCGGAAGCCAAAATGAAGCTGACCCATACCGTAGCGACAAATTGAATTTGAAAGAGCAATTCGTCGGCTAAACCGTTTGTAATAAACATAACGCTTTGTCTTGGATGATCAAACCAAGGTGGATATTGCGACTGAAAAGAGACAGATGGACACTCTTATTCTTCTTTCCTAAAACAGTACAACGAGAGTTGTTTTGTTACCCTGCTTGGCAACTGAACCAGAGAGGGCAACAGAATGCCGGGAAGAAGAGTGCATACAAGAGTGATAAAAGAGATCCTGAAGTTTAAGTTGGAGGAGGTTCTCGACAGACAAATCGCTGTGGCAAGAGGTGCCAAAAAATATATTGTAGTGGGGAAACAACCTATTTCCCTTGATTCCGAGCACGAAACGAGGTGCCTGTTACGGTAAGCGGTGACGCGACGGTCCACAAGCTCATCGGGTTCATGGACCCCCTGGGGCTGAGAAGCTTCTCCCGGTGTCCAAAAAATTGTCAAAAGTCTAGACTTATTATCGCTGGATATTCCCACGGCGGACTGAATAGTTAATGCGGGGGTCAGATACCTTCTTCAGAAACTAAGAGTTGAATACGTTTGCTGAGGTCGTCAATCTTACCCAGAATGCGTTCTACAGACTTGCCTCCGTCCAGATAAATGCGCTCCGTTTCTATGAGATTCAGATCATTTGCCAGTGGACGCAGCTTTAAGGCAAAACTGGGGCTGATGTCATCAATACGGTAATAGGTCAGCTTTAACAGCAGTGAACCGATACGACTGGCATCATCCTGAAGTTCCTCCATGCGGCCATCACGAGCCATTTTCTCGGTACGGCTATCTAGATCAACGAGCTGCCGCATGGCCTTATGTATAATGTCGCGTATCTGTTCCCGTGACCTAGCCGACAGGGGGACTGGGTCAACGTGTTTCTCCATTGCTTCCCGCGCATGGTCTCGCGCAGCAACCCAATGGCCGATATAAGTCATCCAGGAGTCTTCTCCCATTGTATGTATATGGGATGCTGCTTTGTCGAGATGGTCAGCGATATTTTTTAGCGTGTTATCCAGTTTCATCCCTATTGCGATTTCTTCGGTGGCAGATTCTCGAAACTGAGTCGCTAGGTAGTTGGCTTCAGAAAATATGTATTCGCGCCATGGGTTGATGTTGCGCGATTCCACTTGATCTGCAAGCATACGGGTGGTGACCAAGACTTCGGCGATGGATGAGAGAAAGTTGCTCTCGAGAGTATCTTCGGCAGGTTCAACCGGAGTCGCAGCTAGGTATTCAGCGATGCGATCAATAACCTCATGTGGTTCGGCCGGACGCGAACTGCTGAGATGCCTAATGTATGGTGTGTGTTTGCTGTAGTAAACCGGCTGAGTTCCGCGTGGCACCTTGATCGCAAGAACGATAACGTCATTCTCCTGTGCGAACTTCACAATGGGAGTAATGGAAGGACGGATGTTACCTGAACATACACCTTCAATGCGGCGTAGCAGTTTGTCGCGCGTTGCATTGCTGTCTAAGTCGGGCAAGCCAAGCAGTTCACCGTAGTCGGATACCCCTATAAGAATCGTCCCGTGGTTGGAAGATGCAAAGGCTGCTATTTCCTTGCTGAGTTCATACCCGTTCTCGGGGTATTCGGACATGAATTCGACATGCTGTCCTTCCCCAGCGTCGCGTAAAGCTGGAAGCATTTCAGATAACCGCTGGTCAACCCATTTCCTTGTAACCATAATTATCCCTCATCCGTGTCAGGGTCTTGGATTATTTATCCTACCCAGAATTTTTTCATTTCGCTTTTTCCTTTGTCTTCTTAACTTTTCTTCGCCTTGATAACTCGTCCCACAGAATTGCCAAGCGTCCTCATTTTCTTCGTTGTCCAGTGACAGATGTGCAGTTTCATATAAGGGACCGTCAACTGCATTATCAGCTTTTGCATATTACAGTTGAAAATGAATACTGATTCCGAAGGAAAGTGAACACCGATTCTCTTGAATTCTCCTCCCGGTGTTTTGATGTTATTATTTTACACGAATCTGTGTGCTAAAGTCCGACAGACCCCTAGGAGCAGATAATTTCATGCCGAACACTGTGCAGACAAGAACCCTTGGGCAGACATGGAAGAAGCGCCTCAATCTTGCCACCCGCAGGATTCCCGAACTCTACGAAAATGCCGACGATGTACGAGATGTTCCCCATGCGGGTGCGATAAGAACGGCGTTACGCGAGATGCGCTTGTCTGCGGTTTTCTGCGTTCAGGATGTACCGACCATTGCGATCCTGTCAGTCGACGAATATGACCGGCAGGCGACAGTCACCTTGCACACGGCGCTTTGGAACCAAGGACTCGCAAGCCTCCTCCTCGTGATTTCCGGCGATACGGTGCGGGCATTTTCACTGTTCCGGGTTCCGCATTCCGGTGATAACGAGGATTTCGACGATAGATGCCTGATCAGGAAATTCAACGCGGTGAGCGACGCCCTCGCGCTTAGAAAGATTGTCTACGGAGCCGAGTCAGGCCGTCTCTGGGAAAAACATGCCGAACTTTTCAGATACAAGGATCGAGTTGATCAGGTTCTCTTGGACAATCTCATCGCCTCGCACGAGCGGCTCTGTGAAACAGGGCTTTCCAGCGACGCGGCTCAAGCTTTGCTTATTCAGACCATGTTCGTCGCCTACTTGGAGGATCGTGAAATTATCGGAAAAGAATGTTTTAAGAGAGCTTCAGGTGGTTCTGCCGGGAGGTTTTGCAAACTGCTGGAAACGAGGGAAGTCACCCCGCTCCGCCGTCTTTTCGAAGATCTGCGAGAACAGTTCAACGGCGACCTGTTCGTTGCGCCGTGTTCACTTGAAGACGAGGATGACCTGTCAATTGATGGTTCTCATCTGGAAATTCTGGCGAGGTTCCGTTCCGGCCGCGAGAAAATGCGCGGCCGCTTCAGCCAGCTTCGGTTCTGGTGTGGATACAATTTCAAGTACATACCAGTCGAGCTGATCAGCGCCGTCTACGACAGGTTTCTGGGTAAGGGACAGCCGGGCCGTGCAGCCCAGGGCGCCTATTACACGCCGATGTTTCTCGCCGACACTGTAATTTCCCAAGTATGGGATTTTCTGCCGCCTGAAATCAAGGAAAAGGGATGCTTTCTTGACCCGGCCTGCGGCTCGGGTGTGTTTCTCGTGCGATCGTTTCAGCGTCTCTGCGAGTACTGGCGCCGGACGCGGAGTTCGCAAACGATACGCTGGGACAGCCTTCTTTCAATCCTTTCAAGGCTTGGAGGAATTGACATAAACGACGGAGCCGTCCGCATGGCGGTGTTTTCGCTTTACATAGCCCTCCTTGAGGAAGTGAGCCCGCCGGACCTGCGGCACCTCATGGGACGCGGCAGGAAGCTGCCGAAACTTCGGGGCGAAACTCTTTGCAATAGGGATTTTTTCACGGTCGGACCGGATGAGATGAAGGCCGATGTTCTGATCGGCAACCCGCCCTGGTCGAGTCGCCGCGGGAAAGACCGCTCCTCCGTCGAGTGGGGCAGACGCGAAGGCTTCCCGATACCTGGGGGAGAAGATGCCTGGGCCTTCGCGTGGAAATCGCTCCGGCATCTTCGCGGGAGTGGAACCGTGGCATTTCTTCTGCCGGCAATGGGCTTTCTTCACAACAACTCGCAAGCTTCCGTTTCCGCCCGCAAGCGCCTTGTGCGCGAAACCAATGTTCTCCGCATCATTAACTTCTGCGACCTTAGATTTCAGTTGTTTGAGAAGGCATCCAGCCCCGCCGCGCTGATTATATACGGTCCGGGCGGCGAGAACATTTCTAACTATAAGTTTGACTACTGGGTTCCAAAGGCCAATATCAACCTGAAGACAAGGAGGCTTATCACGCTCACAAGCGCCGACAGGTGCCGGATAGATTCCCGCATGGTTGAAAGAGAACCGAGAACATTCAAATTTCGTTTGTGGATGAGCGACCCCGAAGCTAAGCTGTTTGGCTACCTATCCAGGTTTTCCAAGATTAAAGACAGCGGCTGGAAAATCGGTCAAGGTTTCAAGCCGGCGAAAGCGGAACGCCTTCCAGATGTCAACTACCCGCGAGAGCAAAGCGACATCGTAGCAGGTACACCGCATCTGCGGGTTTCCGATTTTCGGCCCTTTTTTCTCGCCAGCGGCCAGTTGGGTCCCTGGAGAGACGGCCTTGTCTACCACAAAGGCTTTGAAGATGGATTCAAGCAAGGACCGAGGGTGCTGGTCCCGCGTGGTGTGAAAACGTCCCGAATGCGGCTGCAGGCGGCTTATGTTGAGGACCCCCTGACATTTCAGGATATTATTAATTCTCTCGTCGTTTCCCCCGGCGAAGAACGCCGCGCAAAGCTTCTGGCAGCGTTGTTAAACAGCAAGCTCATTTTGTGGTTCGCGTTTCACTCCACCGCCTCGTTCGGTTCGGAGCGTCCTGAAGCAAAGCAGTCGGAACTGCTGCTTTTTCCGTTCCCGTCGCCGGATGACATGCCGCAGCCCAAGCAGTCCCGGTCCGCCGAGGCTGAACTGGTCACTCTGGTTGACCAGGCGGCCCGCTCGGCTTCCGACGGTTTCGGTCTTCGAGCTGAAAACAATAATGGCATTTTCAACGAGGTTGACCGCGCCGCCTACAAATTTTTCTGCCTTTCGAAAGAGGAGGTAGCTCTTGTCGAGGATACCGTGGAAAGAGTTATTCCGGCGGCGCAGCCGCACCGAGGCACCATGCCGGAGATATGGGAGCCTTCAAATTACAAGGACCGCCGGAAGTACGCGGACACTCTGGCCCGTGGAATGAGAGACTGGTTTGCTGACGGCCAGAACATCCGCGCTAGGCTTGAGGCAAAAAATGAGGATTTGGCTATCCTGCGACTTTCCCTTGAGGAAAATCCTGTAGATTCCCGATACTCTGAGAACAATAACTCTTCCGTTGATGAAGTGGTGTCGCGTCTTTTCGATTCCATGAGGCAGCCTCTTCCCGGCAACTTTCAGTTAATCCCCGACTTGCGGATTTTCATCGGGAGCGATCTCTACCTCGTCAAACCGTCCCAGAAGCGTTTCTGGATGAAATCCGTCGCATTGTCGGATGCGCACTCCATCGCGCTTGATTTGCATGATGCGGTTTCATCCCGAAACGGCGGAGGACATTCATGACGGCGCTTGGAAACCCTGCCGAATGGACAGAAAAATTCAGATCGTTTGACGTCCAGTTTCTGGAATGCGTGACGGCCGTCTGGCCCGAGTGCCTTTCCCGTCTTCAAAACCAGCCCCTTGAAGACGAAATCACGACTAACCTAGTAGACCTGTTAGAAAAGAACCCACTGGCGCGACAGATGTTCCACTGGATCGAATACCAGTACGAACCTTTCGGGCGAATGTCAGGGGGAAAAGCCTACAGCAAGGGACAGATAGATATAGCGGTGTTTCTGGACCGTGAACGCGAACGGTATCTTGCCTATGAGTGCAAGCGTCTCAATGTTGAGAGTGACGGAAGCATAAGATCGCTTGCAGCTCGATATATCATGGAAGGAGTGAACCGTTTTGTCACGGAGCAATATGCGGAGAATCTTCCAGTCGGGTGCATGCTGGGTTACGTAATGAACGGGAAGGTGCCAGTCGTGCAATCGAAGATTTGCGCGGCGATAAGAATCAAGAGCGACCGCATTGGCCTCACCAAGGGGCCCGTGGAAGAGAAACCGTTAGGCGATGCGAAACGATTTTCCAGCCATCATATCCGTACCGGCAGCGGGACGGAAATAGAAATCCGGCATGCGCTTCTGCCGTTTTCCTAAACGTCGCTCAAAATTGGCGCAGTTAAGCTACTTTTCAAGTCGATTAACCAAGCATTTAAGCAAGAAGTGAGGCTATAACAACAAATCACGCAGGTTTGAATAAAAGGCTTTCATCTGCTGGACGTTGGCGTCCATCATGGAGTTATCCAGCCACCAGTCCGCACCGGGCCTCAGCACTTTCTTAGTCTTGTAGCCGGGGTCTTCTGTAATCGACCGAAAAGTCGCGGTGGCAGTGTCCGTATTCACAACCATGACCTTCTTCCAATCATCGTTCGGGTCGAGATTGACCACGAAGAAGGGGTCGGAGCCCCAATTTTCGTCTGGACCCGTAAAATTAGCCAGTTCGCGTTTCCTCTCCGCCGGGGTTATTCTGGTCGAAACCAACGTGTTACAGGCGAATCCCGCATGCCGGTTATCAAGGTACTTTTTATCCAGAGCTTCTCTGGATTCCAACTCTTTTATCATTCGCCCATTGAATTATGAATACGCGTCCTTCCATTCTAGGTTAGACTGTTTGGGAGGCTTGAGAAAAAGAAAGCGTGTTATAGCCGGAAAGAAAATCACGGAGCGCAATTGAATTATCGACCAAGATGGATGTCCCGCAGTATTTTGTGTTTACGTACCTTCCACCTTTATAAGACGGGAAGAATTTTTCCGCAGCAAAATCAGATTTTTTCCGGTCGTGTTTCTGTTATATGGAGTTCTGACTCATGAATTTGGATCAAGTTTACGAAGAAGACTTAATATTTATGGAGCAGTGCGTCAACTCCCTAAACGAGCAAGTTCCACCGCCCCGGCCCATTCAGTACAAAGAATTATTCGTATTCCGTCACGTAGAAAAATCACCTTACCAAGCGATTGTACAGAAACTTGCTCGCATGGTGAGCACCCTTCACGCGGCATATCTTCTCCTGAACCACGGCTTCGTGCAGGAACAGGCAACGCTTGAGAGAGTCCTTGACGAAATTCAGGAAGACGTCTGTTTTCTCAGCTACGGTATCATTTCTGGCGACGTGGAAGACTCACTACACAAGACATATCTGGACGCATTTTTTCAGGAAGAATTTGATTCCGAGGATCCGATGAATTCGACTCAAAGACGGCCTATGGTCCCTCGAAAAAAGGTGCGTGCGTATATTGCCAGGAAAGATATGAAAAGGGCAGGGCTGGAACCAACTGAGGGAGTGCTCCTTTCCCGTTTGCTGAGTAAAACATATTCCGGCTATGTCCATGCTGCGTCGCCGCACATAATGGATATGTACGGGGGAAACCCTCCTCGATTCCATATGAAAGGGATGGGAGGAACTAAAGTCCATCGCACACATAAGGAAGAGATATGGAACTATTTTTATCGAGGGCTAACCACTCTTAGCTTTGCCGCCGAGGCGTTTAGCAATTCCGGCCTCAGCGGGGAGATTTCCACTCGCGTAAAGGAATTCAAAAAAACCCGAGAGTAAGGGAAGGACGAAAATGGAAACGCCGAAAGCATAATAAAAGTGCGTCAATTTAAGTAGGCGACAACTATTCTAAAAAAACACCGAGGTCGGGATGTGATGCAGAATGTTCCTCAGCACCGCCCCTGACATCTATCAGTCTTCCCAGACTTCGCCTCCTAAACCCCGCACGAATGAAGGAAACCATGGCCGATACATTATGTTTTATCCCCTGTTGCAAGAAGAAGGCGGTAGCCCCGGACCGTCAAGCCGTGTTGCCGACTCTGAACGAGAAGCGCATCCCGGAAACTTGGCAGAAACTGCAAACGACGCGCAACAGGATGGGCGCATGCGTTGATGAAGATATCCGGCCACGTATCGCGCTGAGGCAATACGACGGTGGTTTTTACAACTCCCAAGCGGATTTTCGAGAGAACATCGCATGCAATCTCAATGCCGGTTGGCTTGATCTCTATATCATTTCTGCGGGCTACGGAATCGTCCACGCGCTTGATCCCATTCACCCTTACGAGGCGGAGATGAAGGGAGGGGTTGCCACGCTCTGGAGAGACATGGGCTTGTCTGGAGTGATTTCGGAGTTGATCTGCGTCTCGCGTGCCCGAAGAGTCTTCGGCTTCTTTGCGGGCCCAAGTCACTGGAGCGGTGCTCATGCGAAGTACCGTTACTTCTTCACAGAGGGTGTCAAGACGGCAATCGCGGACGGGGCGACCCTTGATACCGCAGCATGCTTCTATCGTGGTTCCGGCATGGGGACAAATGCGATCACCGGTGCGCTCGGTCGAACCCTGCTGCGCGGATTGCGTTCAGACTTCTCTTCCCGCTTTCTGGCTGAATACGAGACGGGCTGGGCGGACGGAAACATCGTCATCCGGTCTGAGAACCTCCTTGAAATACAGAAATTATGATGACTAACGGCACATTGAGCTTCGATTTTTGAGTGTCTGGAGACTTTCTACACCGACCGGACATCTAGAGTTTGCGGGAGGTCGCCCGCCACGTTAGGAATCTGACGGACTAAATTGAACTGCGCGGGTAAAATAATAACATCGTAAGAGATAGAGGAGAATGCGGGCTGGAGACCAGCAGCCTTAAAGCATGAATGGAAATAAATGTTTTTTTAATCAGGTAGATTGGCATTCGTTCCAGAGAAAACGAATACAGGAAATTCTATGCGAAATCCAAGGTATAGAAGGAGACAGGCTTCTTAATACGTCAGTGGAAGATATTTGCGATTACCTTGAGGAAAAATACAGGTTTGATGTGGCGGTACTGCATAAAGAGCATACCGAGGTTGACAGTCGTGAAGCTCAGATTGATGTAAGCCAGGACCCACGCCGTCATATAAGGGACCGCAGCCGCCCCTTCTATGACACCGGTACATGCATTGAAGTTGCGGTGCCGTTTTCGGGCGACCCGCAAACTTTCAGTATACGACCGACAAGTTTTACGTTTAACCCGCCAGTAGGAGACGTAAGAAGCAATTTATTGTTTTTCAGCATAAGCGGTATTGATATGGAATCAGAACAGGTTCGAAGCCAAATTGACCGCAATTTAGCCAGCGTGGAAAGTTATCTTGAGTCGCTCAGGAATGATGCGGACAGTTTTAACCAAGAGATTCGTCAGACTGCATCCAGCTTGGTTAATAATCGTCGCGAAAAACTGCTGGCTGACAGAAACCTTGTGTCCAGCCTGGGTTTTTCTCTAAAAGAACGAGATGGTAAACACAAGACATTCATCACCCCGGATGTGCGGAGGAAAATAACTCCTGTAATGCCCGCTGCCGGTAAAGAGCCTTACAAACCTGAACCGGCACTTGGGATGGATGACTATGAGCATATCCTTTCAGTAATGGTGAACATGTCGTCAGTGATGGAGCGAAGTCCTTCGGCCTTTAACGACCTGAGTGAAGATGCGTTGAGGTCGCATTTTCTGGTGCAGCTTAACGGCCACTACGAAGGTAGCGCAACGGGAGAAACATTCAACTACGAAGGGAAGACCGACATTTTGATCCGAGTGGACGGGAAAAACATTTTTATTGGGGAGTGCAAGTACTGGGCCGGTAAAAAGAAGCTGGCGGATACTATAGATCAGCTGCTTGGCTATGCCAGCTGGCGCGATACCAAGGTGGCGGTCATTATTTTTAATCGGAGAGCCTCTTGCAAAATTATCAAGTCAAAAAGGCTGTCTGAAGAATCTTACCACTGTCCCGGCAAACAGAACAGACAAAGTGCGATAAAAAACCGGTT
>Ga0209020_1000985_pt1 | contig 31656 bp, 25 predicted proteins | sample PinacodermBB_FD_187298 | JGI IMG/M metagenome (GOLD analysis project Ga0209020, IMG submission 187298) | Host-associated microbial community of the marine sponge Aplysina aerophoba from Gulf of Piran - sponge pinacoderm, lysed by bead... | ecosystem: Host-associated > Porifera > Sponge >... | reverse complement strand
GAACCATGGAACATACGTTGGGTCTGCGAATAATGCCGGCGAAATTAGACGCGCTATCCTTCCCCGCCCTGAAGGACGGGGCTTGCCGCGCACCAGCTCAGCTGGCACATCTGACAGCTTGTGCTCAGGACAAGGGGGACCCGTTGTCAAGCCATCCCCAACTTGCGCTTGCGCCGCCGATAGTCCGATAGCCTGCCCCGGCTCCTTTACACTGATGCATGAATTCTGTAGCCTCTTCGGGCTGTTGAGCAACCCTTCAATGAGGCGCCTTTTTCATGCCTTCCTCGAGTCCGCTGATTGTTGCCCTGGACTGCCCCTGTGAAAAAAGTGGGCTGACGATGGCTGATCAACTTGATCCCGGGCTGTGTCGTGTCAAGGTCGGCAGCGAACTGTTTTCCGCCGCAGGCCCCGGTGTTATTGACAAACTTCATAGCCGTGGATTTCAGGTTTTTCTTGATCTTAAATTCCACGACATACCTGCCACGGTAGCCAAAGCTGTAGCTGCTGCCGCCCGCATGAATGTATGGATGCTGAGCTTGCATGCTCAGGGCGGGCATTCCATGCTGGCCGCTGCCCGGCGTACTCTGGAGGAGGTCGCAGGTCCTGTTCCTCTGCTGGTGGCGGTAACGCTTCTGACCAGCCTCTCGCCTGGTGACATGAAGGAATTGGGCTTGCCGCCACTCAGGGAGCAGGTGCTGCGCCTGGCCAGTCTGGCTCACAGATCCGGCATGGATGGTGTTGTCTGCTCAGCGGGAGATGCGACGGCCATTCGTTCGCAGCTTGGCCCCGATTGCCTGCTGGTAACGCCCGGTGTTCGTTCGCCCGGCAACAATTTGCACGACCAAAGACGCATAGCTTCACCACAGGAGGCCGTGCAACTGGGAAGCGACTATCTGGTGGTTGGTCGTCCTGTTACCCTGGCAAAGCGACCTGGGCGGGCACTGGAGGACATGGTGGCCAGTCTGGATGTTGCCGGAGTCTGAGCTATGGATCTTTGGTATGTCGTGCGCACCAAAGCCCGACAAGAATCACGGGCCGCAGACAATCTGGAACGTCAGGGTTTTTGTACCTATTCCCCCATGCTACGGCCTTTTGGCAGGCGTAAGCGCATAGAGCCTTTGTTTCCCGGCTATATGTTTCTTCTCGAAAGCCCGGCACATAAAGATGCCGGGCTTCCCTGGCAGAGTGTTCGTTCCACGCGAGGTGTTCTCGGCTTTGTCCGTTTTGGGCCTGAACCCTGCAAACTGGACGGCGAGCTGGTGGAGGCCATACGCACGCGTGAAAAGCTGATGGAGCAGCAACCCATCGGCTTCAAAAAAGGTCAGATTGTTTCCCTTGTCAATGAAGGCAGCCTCAGCGGCCTGCAGGGGGTGTACCTGTGCGACAAGGGGGAAGAGCGCTGCCTGATTCTGTTGCGTTTTCTCAACAAGACCACGAAAGTTTTGGTCAACCAGGCTAGCCTGTGCTGACCGTATTCTTTTTGCCCTTCTGTGCTTTTCTGAGCTGTTCCCTGTAGTAACGTATCTGGTCGCGTGTCTCGGCGGCCTCCTCGAACAGCAGGTTGCGGGCCTGCTCTTCCATTGTTTTTTCCAGTTCCCGGATACTGGACTCCAGACTTTGCACTGACTGGCCGGAACCTTTCTCCTGGCGCTGCTTGCCGCTCCCGGCCGCCGGGTCGGGGCGGGCCCCTTCCATGACGTCGATGATGGCCCGGCTGACGCCCCGGGGTGTGATCCCATGCTTCAGGTTGAAGGCCAGCTGGCGCTGGCGTCTATAGTCTGTGGCTTCCATGGCACGTTGCATGGAGCCTGTGATCTGGTCGGCGTAGAGTATGGCCCGGCCCCGCACGTTGCGAGCCGCTCTTCCTATAGTCTGTATCAATGATCTGTCACTACGAAGGAAGCCCTCCTTGTCCGCGTCAAGAATGGCGACCAGGGCCACCTCCGGAATATCGAGACCTTCACGCAGGAGATTGATTCCCACCAGAACGTCAAAGGCCCCCAGACGTAAATCCCGGATAATCTCGACACGTTCTACGGTGTCTACATCGGCGTGCAACCAGCGGACTTTTACGCCATGTTCTCCAAGAAAGTCTGTCAGGTCTTCGGCCATACGCTTGGTCAGGGAAGTGACCAGCACGCGCTCACCCTGTTCCACGCATCCTCTGATCTGTTCCAGCAGATCATCCACCTGGGTGGTGGCAGGGCGCACCTCAACTTCCGGATCCACAAGTCCGGTGGGGCGAATAATTTGCTCGACACGCTGTCCCTCATGCTCCTTTTCATAGGCTCCTGGCGTGGCTGAAATGAACAGTGTCTGGGGGCGACGCACTTCCCACTCCTCAAAGGTCATGGGGCGATTATCCAGGGCGGAGGGCAGGCGGAAACCATAGTCAACCAGAGTTTCCTTGCGGGAGCGATCACCTTTGTACATGGCGCCGATCTGGGGCACTGTAACGTGGGACTCATCCAGCACCAGCAGGGCATTATCCGGCAGGTAGTCGAACAGTGTAGGGGGGGGCTCGCCTGGAGCGCGACCCGACAAGTAGCGGGAATAATTTTCGATCCCGTTGCAATAGCTGGTCTCCCTCATCATTTCTGTATCGAAACGGGTGCGTTGCTCCAGTCTCTGGGCTTCCAGCAGTCGATTGGCAGACCGGAGAGTCTGCAAACGTTCTGCCAGCTCCTCCTCTATAGCTTCAGCCGCCTTGAGCAAGGTGTCTCGTTCGGCAACGTAGTGAGAGCGGGGATAAATGGTCGTCCTCGGCACCGTCCGCAGGCGTGTGCCTGTCAAAGGATCAAACCAGCTTATGGACTCGAGGGTATTGTCAAAAAACTCCAGCCGCACCGCATCCTTGCCAGACTCGGCCGGAAAAATATCAACCACGTCGCCCCGAACCCTGTAGCAGGCGCGCTTGAAATCTGCGTCATTGCGGGTGTACTGGAGAGACGCCAGGCGACGCAACAGTGTGCGCTGATCCAGACGATCCCCCCGGTCCAGATGCAGCATCATCTGCAGCCATGAGTGGGGGTCTCCCAGGCCGTAAATCGCCGATACAGTCGCCACTACTATCGCATCCGGGCGCTCCAGCAGAGCTTTGGTCGCCGACAGGCGCATCTGCTCTATGTGCTCATTGACTGCCGAGTCCTTTTCAATGAAAGTATCCGAAGCCGGAACATAAGCTTCAGGCTGATAGTAGTCGTAGTAGGAAACAAAGTATTCCACTGCATTTTTTGGAAAAAACTCCCGGAATTCTCCGTACAGCTGGGCAGCGAGTGTTTTGTTGGGAGCCATGACCATAACCGGGCGTTGCAGTGCAGCAATGACCTGGGCTGTCGTGAAGGTTTTTCCCGAACCTGTTACCCCCAGCAACGTCTGGCTGGCCAGCCCCTCGCGGAACCCTGCCACCAGTGCCTCTATGGCCTGTGGTTGGTCGCCGGCAGGAGCATAAGAAGAAACAAGCTCCAGGGGAGAGTTTTTTTCAGTCATCGGGTTTCGGCTCCAATACAGGTTGTTTTATCATGATGCCGGCGCGCATGGTGACCCGCCCAGAACGAGGATAAAAAGGATGCAGCACACTGCCAGCAGGATTCAGGCAATACGACCTTCGGCCACCCTGGAAGTCACGGCGCGCGCCGCCGAATTGAAGGCGGCGGGTTGTGATGTCATTGGCCTGGGGGCAGGAGAGCCTGATTTTGACACGCCCCAGCACATACGGGAAGCCGCCGTCGCCGCTATAGAACAAGGGCAAACCCGCTACACCCATGTCACCGGCACTCCCGCTCTCAAGCAAGCCATCAGCGACAAATTTGAGCGTGACAACAAGCTGTCGTACAGCCCCGGGCAGGTTCTGGTCTCTTGTGGCGCAAAACAGAGTTTGTTCAATATGGTCATGGCTCTTCTCGATCCGGGTGACGAGGTGATCATTCCGGCGCCCTATTGGGTTTCCTATCCAGAGATGGTCCGCATCACCGGGGCCTGCCCGGTCATACTCAAAACCGGGATGAAACAAAATTTCAAAATCACACCGGCCCAATTACGTGGCTCCCTGTCGAGCAAAACCCGGCTAGTGATTCTCAACAGTCCCTCCAATCCATCGGGCATGGCTTACTCTGCACAAGAGTTGCAGGCTCTCGGCGAAGTGCTGGCAGACTGGCCCCGGGTCATGATCGCCACAGATGATATATACGAGCATATCCTCTGGAAAGAGGGTGGCTTTGCCAATATTGCCACGGCCTGCCCTGATCTCCACAAGCGCGTACTGGTTGTCAACGGGGTGTCCAAAGCCTATGCCATGACAGGCTGGCGCATCGGCTATGCAGCAGGCCCCGAGTGGCTGATACGTGCAATGACCAAGGTTCAGTCACAGAGCACGTCAAATCCTTGTTCTGTGTCCCAGGCCGCCGCTGTTGCAGCCCTCACCGGATCCCAGGAGCCGGTGCAACGCATGCTGAAATCCTTTCACCAGCGCCATGATCTGGTTCTGTCACGCCTGAAGTCCATTGCTGGATTTGAAGTGCATCCGGTGGATGGCACTTTCTACATACTTCCCAACATACGTCAGGCCATGAAGGGATTGGGGTATGGCACTGACGTGGAATTCTGCAATGCGCTCCTGGCCGCCGGTGTGGCCGTTGTGCCCGGCTCGGCTTTTGGTGCTCCGGGGCATATTCGTATTTCTTTCGCCGCAAGCAAGGAGTCGCTGGAGCAGGCGCTGGAGCGTATCGCCAAGTTTGTCGGTCGTTCTGCTGAAAGCACCGACGGGAACACGGCACACTCCTGATATCGAATGGATCAAGAGCTTCCTGGTGCTCATGGCTGTCCTGGCTGCGTTGTCCGGCTCCAGGGGCCTGAGGCCATCCTGACCCAATGACGTCTCTGCTGACTGAACAGAGACGTCCACCAGCACGAGCGGGCGTTTTGATGCGCGCGAGCCTGCCTGGCACGCCAGGGTCCTGGTTTCGATAGCAGAGCCAGGGCGCCAGGGCCAGGTGGCCTGCGTGTCAGACCTTGCGCGCCAGTTTTGCGGCCTCGCCTGTGTATCCGGCGGGCGTCAAATCTTTCAGGGCTTGCCGGGCACTCTCGGGAATGTCGAGACCATCAATAAAACTGAGAATATCCTCCCGTCCGATCTGGCGCCCACGCGTCAGTGTCTTCATTTTCTCGTAGGGCTCTTCCACACCATAACGGCGCATCATAGTCTGCACGGGCTCTGCCAGAATCTCCCATGAACTGGCAAGGTCCTCAGACAGTCGCCTTTCGTTGGCCTCCAGCTTACCTATGCCTTTGAGGGCAGAGCGGTAAGCGACCAGGCTGTAAGCCATTCCCAGTCCCATGTTGCGCAGGACTGTTGAGTCGGTCAGGTCACGCTGCCAGCGTGACAAGGGCAGTTTGGCGGTCATGTGACTCATGATGGCATTGGCCAGGCCCAGGTTGCCTTCGGAGTTTTCAAAATCAATGGGATTCACCTTGTGTGGCATGGTGGATGACCCCACTTCCCCGGCGCGGGTCTTCTGGCTGAAATACCCCAGCGAAATGTAGGACCATATGTCCCGGTCAAAATCCGTCAGGACAGTATTGAAACGGCACAGTGCGTCGAACAGTTCGGCGATGCAATCATGGGGCTCTATCTGGGTGGTAAAGGGATTGAATTCCAGGCCCAGTCCGGTCACAAAATCCTGGGCTACCGCCTCCCAGTTCACATCAGGCCATGCCACTTTGTGTGCATTGTAGTTGCCGACAGCGCCGTTGATTTTTCCTTGAAGGGATACAGCGAGAAACTGCTTTGTCTGACGCTGCATGCGCCAGACAACGTTGGCCATTTCTTTGCCGACAGTAGTGGGTGAGGCACTTTGACCATGGGTGCGGCTCAGCATGGCAAGATCAGCATGATCATGAGCCAGATTCCTGATGGCGTCTGTCAGCCTGTTCATGATGTCTGCCAGACAGGTGCGCCCGCGCGACAGCATCAGGCCGTGCGACAGGTTGTTGATATCTTCAGAGGTGCATCCAAAGTGGACAAACTCCTGCAATGGTGCCAGCTGATCTTGCTGGCTGAGCTTGTCTTTCAGAAAATACTCAACAGCCTTGACGTCGTGGTTCGTTGTCGCCTCAATGTCTTTGATGGCAGCAGCGTCTGTGAGAGAAAAGTCACTCACCAGAGCATCCAGCCAGGCGTGGCTCTGCGCACTCAAAGGCGGCAATTCCTGAAGCTGTTCCTGTCGACTCAGATGCTGCAGCCAGCGCACCTCAACTTCAACCCTTGCCCGTATCAGGCCGTATTCACTGAATATTTCGCGCAGAAGATGGGTTTTGTCGCTGTAGCGACCATCAACGGGCGACAGTGCTGTCAGTGGTGAAAGCTCCATATAACTACCCTGAGTCCTCGTATTGTCAGGCATCCATGTCTGGATAGGTGTCAAAAGAACAGGAAGGGCAGGGTGCCGTGCCGCAACAGATACTCGCCCCCGCCGTCAATAAAGAGATGTCTGGCCTTGTGATGCCTGGCGCATGGGGCCCGGCGTGGATACGGGCCTCATGCTTGCTCATGCTTCTCCTGCCACCTCGGGTTCGATCTCTGCCAATAGCCGGGAGGAGGTTGCCAGCAGTTTGCGACGAGAAAAAGCAAGATGCCAGCGGCGCCCCCCAACCTGGCGCCAGAGCACGGCAGAGCGCAGACCGGCCAGCAGGCAGGCTCTTATGCGGTTGGTGCAGGGCGCATTGTTGTGTAACCACTGGGGGCGGCCTTTTACCTGAATGCGCGGTCTGAAAGTGCTGATGGTCGCCAGGTACAGGTCCGCCAGGCTGGCCATAACGTTGTCGTGCAAGCAATGGAAATACGTCAACTGGGTGTGGGCACGCTCAATACCTCGCGCCAGGGTTTTGAGCATCTCGTCGTTCTTGCGCAGACCCGCCTCCATATGCATCAGGGCGAAAGCATAGCGAACTGTATCAGAGTGCAAGACACGCCGGTCGCGACAGAGCAGGGCCTGGAGACAGCGCAGCCCATGTTCCAGCTTTTTCTCGCTGCCATAGACATCGGCAACTTGATCGGGGTCGGTAATGAACAGGCTCTCAATAGCTGTTTCCATGAGTTGTGACGCCCCCGTCCCGGTGGTGGCTATTTTCTCCACGAGGGAGCAGGCCTGTAACACCGCAGCCAGAGACATCACCTGATCCTGCTCACAGCAGGCAGAGCTGCGCATCAGCTATCCTCCAGGGCAGCGGCCGGCTGCAGGCTCATGTCGGGGTGGCAGAGTTGGCGCGCTTCTATGACGCCACCGCCAAGACAGACATCGCCGGAATAAAAGACAACAGACTGCCCGGGAGTCACAGCACGCTGGGGCTCATCGAATACCACCTGCCAGCTGCCGTCCGGCTCCTGATGCAGCTGGCAGGGCTGATCAGTCTGACGGTAGCGTATCTTTGCCATCAGGCGAGCAGGAAGGGCGGCGGGGGGCTGTATCCAGTGCATCTGTGTTGTCGACAGCTGGCGGGAAAAGAGCCGGGGGTGCTGATTGCCCTGGCCGACGATCAGCACATTGCGTTCAAGGTCTTTGTCCAGAACGTACCAGGGCTGTTCTGCAACTCCCGCCAGCCCGCCGATGCCCAGCCCCTGACGCTGCCCGATGGTGTGATACATCAACCCCTGATGTGTGCCTATGGTCTGGCCAAAGTCTGTCTCTATAGGGCCGGGGCAGGCGGGTATGTAGGTTTCAAGAAAATTGCGGAAACGACGCTCACCGATAAAACAGATGCCGGTGCTGTCTTTTTTGGCGTGGGTAACAAGGCCCCGTGATCGCGCTCTGGCGCGCACCGCACTCTTTTCCATGGCTCCCAGCGGAAACAGCGTTTTCTCCAGCCGGCAGCCCGGCACAGCGTGCAGAAAGTAGCTTTGATCCTTGCTGGAATCAGATCCCTTGAGGAGCTGTGGTCGTCCGCTGGAGTCATCCAGGCGGGCATAATGACCGGTGGCGATGCGGTCGGCTCCCAGCGTCATGGCGTAGTCCAGAAAAGCTTTGAACTTGATTTCCCGGTTGCAGAGTATATCGGGGTTGGGGGTGCGTCCGGCACGGTATTCCGCCAGAAAGTATTCGAACACATTATCCCAGTATTCTGCCGCGAAATTGGCCTGGTGCAGCGGGATTTCGAGCTGTTCGCACACAGCACGGGCGTCTGCCAGATCGGCACGCGCTGAGCAATACTCTGTGCCGTCGTCCTCCTCCCAGTTTTTCATGAAGAGGCCTTCAACCTCGTACCCCTGCTCTTTGAGCACAAGGGCCGCAACCGAAGAGTCGACGCCGCCGGACAGGCCGACAATCACACGCAGGCGGGAATTCTCATTCATAAGCAGTCACAGACAGACTCCGAACAGAAGATGCGATCTTTTACCATATCCCGATGCATCATGGCCATCCATTCACACAGGGGCGACATCAGAATCTGTATGGAACCCTGCGTATGTGTCGTCAGGCTGGCAGCTTGTGTCCGATGGGACCTCTGTTGGCGTCAATAGGCTTTCCTGTTGTTTTTTTTCTCTTGTCTTTGCGTTATCTTCCCCATCCTCCCGACTGTTGCCGATGCTGCCTTGCCTCCTGAAAAGTCATGGGGCTGATCACATCTTCAGAACGGCCGGCCGTATGTCACTATATTTCTGATTTGACGGGGTGCACCTATGGGGTATCAGAAGATCAAGGTTCCCACCAGCGGAGAGGCTGTTACTGTCAATCCTGACGGCTCACTGAAGGTACCGGATAACCCGATTGTTCCTTACATAGAGGGTGACGGCATAGGCGTGGATGTTACTCCTGCCATGTTGCAGGTCGTCAATGCCGCCGTTGAGGCGGCTTACGGTTCTGAACGCTCTCTGGCATGGATGGAGATTTATGCAGGCGAAAAAGCAACGCAAGTGTACGGCTCCGATACCTGGTTGCCCGATGAGACGCTGCAAGCCCTTGAAGAGTATCACCTGGGCATCAAGGGGCCGCTGACTACCCCGGTCGGAGGCGGTATACGTTCGCTCAATGTCGCGCTGCGTCAGAAACTGGATCTTTACGCCTGTGTCCGCCCTGTGCGCTGGTTTCCTGGTGTTCCCAGCCCAGTCAAGGAGCCGGGCAAAACAAATATGGTGATATTCCGGGAAAATGCCGAAGACATCTATGCGGGTATCGAATGGGCTGGTGACAGTCCAGAGGCCAACAAGGTGGTGCAGTTTCTGAAACAGGAAATGGGCGTCAGCCAGATTCGGTTTGAATCCCATTGTGGCATAGGCGTGAAGCCTGTCTCCCGGGAGGGAACCCGGCGACTGGTGTCCAGGGCCATACAGCACGCCATTGACCATGACCTGCCTTCAGTCACTCTGGTGCACAAGGGGAACATCATGAAGTTCACCGAGGGGGCATTCAAGGAGTGGGGCTATGAACTGGCTCGGGATTCCTTTGGTGCGGAGCCGCTGGACGGTGGTCCCTGGCATCAACTGAAAAATCCCGACACTGGTCAAACGATAGTCATCAAGGACGTTATTGCTGATGCTTTCTTGCAGCAAATTCTGCTCCGCCCGGACGAGTATTCCGTTATAGCTACTTTGAACCTGAATGGTGACTATATTTCTGATGCCCTCGCGGCTCAGGTAGGTGGTATTGGCATAGCTCCCGGAGCCAATATAGGCACAAAGGTCGCAGTATTTGAGGCCACTCATGGAACAGCGCCGAAATACGCAGGGAAGGACAAGGTGAACCCCGGCTCGCTGATTCTTTCTGCGGAAATGATGTTGCGGCACATGGGATGGAGTGAGGCGGCTGATCGTATTCTGCGTGGCATGGAAGGGGCCATTGCAGCCAAAACGGTGACCTATGATTTCGAACGCTTGATGACAGGGGCACGCTTGCTGAAGTGCTCTGAGTTTGCGAAGGCCGTCATCGAAAACATGTCATGACGGAGGCAAGGTCAGGAGCCTGCTTCCGGGCGGACTCCTGGCCTTACTGCACGGGTGTGCCCCGGATGCAGGCGATGTGTGCGAGGGCTCCAGTCGCAGGCCTGCGCTCCTTGCAAGCTCTACCGGAGTATTCCCTCTACCGGGATAGAGGGGGCGGCTCCCATTCCCCAATGTCAAGAAAATAGGTTTCCAAAGCTGAGTGCTCACGGGCAGGAGCAGGCTGTGGGACTTGCGTTGTGCTCTCTTCTTCCGATTCCTCTTGGACAGTCATCATACGTCTCTGCTGCGGATCTTCTGCCCCTCCATGCTCGGTCTCTGCCACCTGCTGTCGTTTGTCGTGAACGGCTGACTGCAACCCGCTTATTGTTTTGACCGCCTTCTCCAGATCTTGCCGGGTTTGAGCCTTCTTCAGGAATTCTGTTGTGGTTTGAGACAATTCCAGCATGTTTTCTATAGCCTTTATAGCCTTGGCCAGCAATTTCGCCTCCGCTATCCCCTGTGAGAACAGCACGGAGTGCGCATCTGTGTGAAGCTCCTGCAGTTGTTTTGTCACCTCTGTCACGGTTGACAGCAAGTCCTTTTTGATCTCGGTCAGCGGGGATACAGGTCTTGCCAATCTGTTGTCTGCAAACGCTTGCATCTGGGCTTTTGGCATATCAGGCCTGCTTGCGACTTGAGACACGTCCTTGCGCACTACTGATTTCTTGCCTTGGGCAGCCTTCTGCTCGTTTGTTTGCGAAAAAGCTTTTGATCGAGTAAGCCAGGTTTCTTCGTGATCAGAAGTGTCTATATCACTAAACTCGAAGACTTCTATGGGCAGAGTGTCTTTGTCCTCAAGCATGTCTTTCAAAAATTCCTTGCGTTGAGCTACGATCCTGGAGCCTGCTCCAGGAGCCGCCTTTGAAAACACCACAGATGCGTCACCAGAGTCAGAAGGTGAAACCAATCGGCTCGAGCTGCCGTGTTTTCCTGCTGGAGGCGCTTCGTGCCTGGATTGGTTTTTTTGTTCGCGATTATTTTTTCCTTCTTCGTTATTACCCGCTTCTTTCAGGTTTGGCAGTTTCATACCAACATGTAGAGAGAGTGATGAAGCTACCGGCGGCCGGTCCAGGCTGTGCGTCTTCCCGTTGTTCGCTGCTCTGATATTCGCCTTGTTGTTTCTTTCGTCCCCTCTGTACAGAGACTTCATGGATTGGGTGTCGTTACCAGAGTCGACAAAGGCGTCAGTCAGCACTTCGTCTTTCACGTCTTCTTCGCTTTCCTCGAAGATTGTCGCGAGAGTGTTTCTTTCAGTGTCTGCCTTCAGAGACTGTGAGAATGCACGGTCTGCAAAGGAGCTCGACTGGTTGCTGCCTGCCGGGTTCTGTGATCGGGGAACATTGTGCGCATCCAACCTGGTGAAGTGGTTTTCTACTGGCTGATGAGTCCTTGCAGTTGCGTAGCTGTCGATGTCGCTGTCGATGTCGCTGTCGCTGTCGCTGTCGCTGTCGCTGTCGATGTAGCTGTAGCTGTAGCTGTCGCTGTCGCTGTCGCTGTCGCTGTCGCTGTCGATGTCGCTGTCGCTGTCGATGTCAAGCTCGCTATCAGAATGCGAGGAGTCGTCAGAATCTCCTTCTGGCTCGTCTACAAAAACCTGGGCGTACGTGGGGTTGGGTGGCGTCGATTCGGAAGCGTCTTTTTCGGGAGCAGGTGTCGAAGGCGTCGGGGATTTTCTGGTAAAAAGTGGATCTGTCAGGTTCAATTCGTCGGAGTTGAGCAGATGCTCGCCCCTGACCTGGAGGATCCAATCTACCAGGGACAAGTGACTGGAGTTTTGAGATGACACCATTGAGGGAGCCGATCTTTCCAATCCGTCCTGAACATTCAGATTCTCTTTGGCTTCTCTTTGCTCGATCAAGTCAGGTAGAGATGATGCAGGCAGCTGCAGATCTTCGTTTTGCGTACTCTCGTCTTTTCTTGTGACTTTGCCTGGCACACTCTCTCCATTCTCTCCCGTCTCTCTGGCGCGTCCAGGGTTTGGAGTGCGACTCTGCTGAGGTGCAATAATGTGCTGCGATGATGCATGGGGAGACCCGACTGTCGCGTTGGACGTCTCGCTACAGGAAAAGAAGGAGACCTTCCTGGAAAGCTTTGGTTTTTCCTTCTCGGGTTCGGAACAGGTTTCGGTATTTGATGCAGAAGCCGATCCCTTTTTGCAGCTAAGGACATCTTCCTTGGGGGGGAGGGGCACCATAGTAGAGCGCTTCCCGCCCAGTGTTTTCAGATTTGTCGCGCCGATCTCACAATCTTTGGCGGCCTGCGCAATGAGCACCTTGAGTGTGTTGCGCTTGCCGCTCTGAATATCAATTGCCCTTCTGTTAAAGATCCAGAGCAGCTCGTTATCGGCAGACTGCCGCATGGTTGTCTTCTTGTTCCTGACGCTGCTGACAGGTTGTGCCAAAGGGGTCACTCTTTCTGGTGCTCTTTCCCGTTGTGTAGGGATACTGGAAAAAGTATTGTGCAATTGCTGTGGATTCATAACTATCCGATCACGTTTTGTGGAGGCTCAATCAGCCACCAACCAGCCGTCAACCAACGACAGTGGTAGCGTATAGTGGGGGTTAGTCGTCTCCGGGTCAAGCTTTTGCCTGTCTGGAATATGCAGGCCTTTGCCGTTTCATTTCCCAAGCGGGAGCCTGACCAGGCTCGCGCACTCGGGCTTTCTGAAGACCCCTGTGTGTAGTGGACTACTGTCGTTGCCTGCACCTGGAGGCACGGGCTGGACGGCGCATCAAAGACAAAGTGATGACGGCAGATCCCGGGCGGGGTACAATTCGCCAGCTTGTCCGGACTGCCAGCCTTCAGGCTCCCCGTTTCCCGGATAGCCCGTTTTTTCACTGTATCTGCCACAGGGAGTCGGCTCCATGTCCGAAACCTTCCCTTCCGACGTTCTGGAAGATACGGCAGGCCTGCTCAGCATCGGAGACTGGCTGCGTTGGACCTGGAGCCGTTTCAATGAACATGAGCTTTTCTTCGGTCACGGTAGCGATAATAGTCGCGATGAAGCTTGTCATCTGGTTTTGCAAGCACTGGAGCTGCCCTGGAACCTCGACCCTGTTTTTTACTCAAGCCGGGTGACATCTGTTGAAGCCAGGCGTCTTGCCACGCTGGTACGGCGGCGTATAGAGCACCGTGTTCCCGTCTCTTATCTGTTGAACAAAGCCTGGTTCTGTGGTTTTTGCTTCTACGTTGATGAGAGAGTTCTGATTCCGCGCTCTCCCATTGCTGAGTTGATAGACGACCAGTTTTACCCTTGGCTGGAACAAACCCCCGCACGCGTCCTTGATCTTTGTGCAGGGTCGGGTTGTATTGGCCTCGCTTGCGCCATGACCTGGCCGCAGGCACAGGTCGACCTGCTGGACATATCACCCAGCGCGCTGGATGTGGCACGCATCAATATGGATCGTATGATGCTCTGGGATCGCGTACGGGCATTGCAGTCGGATTTGTTGGCCGCCTTGTATGAAGAAGAGGAGCGGCCCCGCTATCAACTTCTGGTCAGCAACCCTCCCTATGTTGACGCAGAAGATATGGACGATTTGCCTGAGGAGTATCAGAAGGAGCCGCAACTGGGACTCGCTGGAGGAAGTGATGGTCTTGATATGGTACGTCCCATCCTTTCCCAGGCGCGGGATTTCCTTACTGATGACGGCATTCTGGTACTGGAAGTGGGCAATAGCCGTTTTGCCCTTGAAGAAGCATTTCCGGATGTGCCTTTCGTCTGGCCGGAGTTCAAGCGCGGTGGACAGGGCGTCTGCGTGTTGTCCGCTCGCGTGCTGGATGAGTACCGGCTCAGTTTTTCCAGGACCTCCGACAGAGCTGGGTGAGTTTTTTCGTTATCCGTTTTCTCCGCCTGAACAGGCAGGTCCAGCCGGATTGGTCAAGTGACCGCTGTTCAGGCACTGCCCCTTGGCTGCACAAGAGAGTCCTCATGTCAGGAAATACAATAGGCACACTGTTTACTGTGACCAGCTACGGGGAAAGTCATGGCCCTGCTCTGGGCTGCGTAGTCGATGGGTGTCCGCCGGGTATGGCGTTGTCCGAGGCGGACTTGCAGCAGGAACTTGATCGGCGAAAACCGGGGACTTCCTCTTTTACCAGCCAGCGTCGCGAGCCTGACAGTGTACGCATTCTGTCTGGTGTCTTTGAAGGAAAAACAACAGGAACGCCTATAGGGCTGTTGATCGAGAACCAGGATCAGCGTAGCCGTGATTATGCCGCCATCAAGGATGTTTACCGTCCGGGGCATGCTGACTACACCTACGATCACAAATACGGATTCCGTGACTACAGGGGAGGGGGGCGTTCTTCTGCCAGAGAGACCGCCATGCGGGTCGCGGCCGGTGCCATTGCCAAAAAATACTTGAGTTTGTCAGGAGTGAAGATCCGGGGGTATCTGGAGCAGATGGGGTCGATTGCCATGACCGACTTTGACTGGGATGAGGTGAGCCGCAATCCCTTTTTCTTTCCGGATGGCAACAAGGTGGCACTGCTTGAGAAGCTTATCAAGGAACTTCGTCGGGCCGGTGATTCTGTGGGCGCCCGGGTAACGGTGCAGGCCAGTGGTGTTCAGCCAGGGCTGGGCGAGCCGGTTTTTGATCGTCTGGACGCCGACCTCGCTCATGCCCTTATGGGCATAAATGCAGTCAAGGGAGTAGAAATAGGGGCCGGCTTTGCCAGCGTTTGTCAGCGAGGGTCAGAGCACCGGGATGAGATGACGGCCGCAGGATTTGTCTCCAACAAGGCCGGTGGCGTACTCGGCGGGATTTCGTCAGGGCAGGTGATCCGGGCCAGCATGGCCTTGAAGCCCACCTCCAGCTTGACCTTGCCTTGTCGTTCAATCAACGTCCATGGACAGCCTGCTGAAGTGGTAACAAAGGGACGTCACGATCCTTGTGTCGGCATAAGGGCAGTGCCTGTGGCGGAGGCTATGATGGCTATCACATTGATGGATCACTTGTTGCGCCATCGTGGCCAGAATGCGGAAGTTGTCAGCCAGGCTCCCGTGATAGCTCCAGAGGCCGGGGGCGACTGTGCGGCCCGCATGGCGTCTCCGTTGTCATAAAACTCATCAGCCTTCGGCAAGACCGGAACTTCAATACAGGTTTGATGCGGCACAAGGTCTGCAAAGTCTGGAAGACCGGTTCAGGTACTGCGCAGTCGAACTTGCAGTCCCACGCAATGCCTCGCTCACGGGGTTCGGGCTCCGGAGGGCAGTACCGGCTCCCGGAGGAAGGTGCTGATGTCTGGTGTGCGGGCTTCAGATTCAAGGGCCTCCTTGCTTGCCTGGCGCAGTTTGTCTTTCCCCGTATACCTTGAGGCCTGTTGGCAAGTCACAGTTTTCTTCTTTGATCTGCTGCTATTTTATGCCGGGTTCTTGCGTGTTTTCAGAAAGATACCCCTTCTTTTCTGTCGTGCCCCGGTTCCAGGTAGCTTGGGTGTTTGTACGAGTTTTTTTTGCACATCACATGAGAGACGCTCAGGATGGTGCTACTATTCCGCCTCTCAGTAATCACACTTTTCCCTTGTAATGCCTATATCACCGGTCTCTTTATTCCTTGCTTTCCTTGCTTTCCTTGTTTTCCTCACAACGTCCTGGCTGTGTTGGCGCACAGGAGCCAGCAGTGCTCGCAGTCGCCTGTTGGCAGAAGAACAAAAGAAACAGCACGCTCTGGATCTGGAAGTGAGTCAGCTGCGCCAGCAGGCAGATCACCTTCACGAGGAGAAACAGCAACTCACCGCCAACTGTCGTACGCTGGAGTCCCGGCTGCAGGAAAGTATGCGAGCACTGGAGCAGAGTAACCTGGACTTGCTGTCGCTCCGCAAAGACCAGGAAGCTGCGGCTGAAAAGCTGGGACTACTCAAGCAGGCCGAGAGCCGACTGGGACAGCAGTTTGAAAACCTGGCCAACCGGATCTTTGATCACAAGGTCAGCAGGCTATCCGAGCAGACGCGAGAATCCATGACCGGCGTGTTGGGGCCCTTGCGCCAGCAGCTGGATGACTTTCGCAAGCAGGTAGCCTCCTCTTATGACAATGAGGCACAGCAACGCCATTCCCTGAAAGATGAAATCACCAGTCTCAGACAGCTGAATCAACGCATGAGTGAAGAGGCTCTGAATCTGACGCGAGCACTCAAAGGTGACAAAAAGTTACAAGGAAACTGGGGAGAGCTGGTTCTTGACAGGGTGCTGGAGACATCAGGACTGCGGGAAGGTCATGAGTACGTTCGCCAGGTCTCTTTTCAGGATGATGCTGGTCAGCGTCAGCAGCCGGACGTCATAGTTCATCTTCCCGATGGCAGGGATGTCATACTCGACTCCAAAGTATCTCTGGTTGATCACAGTCTCTATGTGGCTGCTGAGACGGAGTCTGAGAAAAACAAGGCACTGGCCCGTCATGTCCAGTGCTTGCGCAACCACATCCGCAGTTTGAGCGACAAGAGCTACCAGGATGTGAAAGATCTGCGCACGCTGGACTATGTTCTTATGTTCATTCCTGTTGAGGCAGCTTTTTATTCTGCCATAGAACACCGGCCCGAGCTTTTTCAGGAAGCGCTGGACAGCAATATCATGATTGTCAGCCCCACCAATCTTCTGGTTACGCTCCGCACCATAGAAAACATATGGCGCTACGAGCAACAGAATCGTAACGCCCAGCTGATTGCTGACAAGGCTGCTGCCCTCTACGACAAGCTTCGCGGTTTTACCGAAGACATGCAGAAGCTGGGCAATCAGTTGACAACAGCGCAAAAAACCTGGACCGGAGCCATGAACAAGTTTTCCAGTGGTCGAGGCAATGTTGTGCGTCAGGCGCAACAATTTATAGAGCTGGGTGTGAAGGTCAAAAAGACGCTCCCCCCTGAGCTTGTCGACCGGGCTGCTGCGGAAACACCGCTGGTGGAAGCCGACGAAGAGTCACAGCCTGCGTTGTCCTGACGTGCACTTTCAGCCAGACTGTCTGGAGCCTGGATCGGGTCTGGCTCGGGCCTGGCTCGGGTCTGGCTCGGGTCTGGCTCGGGTCTGGCTCGGGTCTGGATCGGGTCTGGATCTGGGTTGGTGTCTGTTTGCCAAGCGGGTTCTCTGCAGCCCGTACGGAGGTGTTCAAATGCCTTCAGGTCGCTTCCGGCTTCTGAAAGTGACTGCATCCACAGGCTGTCCGCTTTGAACTGGTTGTAAATGCGCTTTTTTATCGGCACAAACCTGTGCCCTGCTATCTATCCGCCTTCTGCCAGAGAAAGACGAGTGACTCAAAGAGCCTTGGCCAGCTTTATGACTTTTCCATAGGATCAAAATGAGAGGGCAGCCTTGTCAGGCTGTTTCGTACGCGAAAGTTACGGCCATATCGCGCACGCAAACAACAAGGCAACGGGGTGTGGAAACGAGTTTTATCAGGCGTTATCCAAATCAGATGACCCAGAAGGTGCGCCAAGGGCTGAGATCAGGCAAGCACGCAACAAACCAGTCGACATCATTGCCAGAGATCTTGAGCACCACTTCCTCAACGAGTTGGCCAGAAAAAAAAGTGGCCCTGAGGTTTGCAAGGAGGAGCTGACAAGACTGGCCAACCGCCCGGAAGCACTGCGAGCAGGGATGATGTCGGCACTGAGCGATAATATGACTTGGGTTCGTGAGATGCGAACCTGGTGGGGGCTGCCAGAAACAAGCGGCCGAGAAATGCAGAAAGAATAAGAACATAAAGAGGGGCAATACGCGGCAAAGCAATTTCCAGACAAAATGCAGAAGCAGTTGGCTGAAGCTGCGAGGAAGCTGAGGAAATTTACGCCAGCTTTTATCCACCCCAGAAGAACAGTCAGGATGTTCCTCAAGAGGCGAACCGTCCGTGAGAGACGGAGCCTCTTGTTGGCTCGGCGTTGACTTTGGAGGCAATCATGGTTTCTTGCTGATTTCCTGAAAAAAACTGCACAGAACTCAAAGTCGTCTATAACAGAGTGCACTGTCTAGCGATGTGTGAGCTTATAAGAGGAAGGCTGCCATGAAGACGATCGATAAATTTTCGGCTTTTTTGTGGTGCGGAATCTCTGTTTTCATTGTGATTCCAACCGCAGATGCCTTTTGTCCAAAAGGAAAGGATACCTACCTTAGGGTGCACTATATCAACCAGTCCAGTAAAGATGTGGTGATCCTTCCCCACTACCACACTAGCTCCAGGGATTCTCTGCGTCGTAAATATGGGCTTGATGCTGATGGGACAGACCAGAGTTCTCAGAAGACAGGCAATATTTCGCTGCGTTCTGCGTATGAAAATTTCTGTGCTGGCATTGAGTTAGCCTCTGGTGACAAAAAAATGCGTCAGGTGCTGCCGTTCCTGGATGGAATCGACGCGTACGAGCAGCAAAGCTCATCCTCGTCAGGCTCCAATGATGCCGGCTCGAGTGCCAACACTGATGTAGCACAGCAGGAAACGGGTGGAGCAAGGCCAAAGGTAGTGAAGCATGATACCAACTCCCCCCATTTGCTCTACGTGTGGGTTTCTAATAGTGACCTCCATCTGAAAGTGTACGAATATAGCAAGGATGTTACTGTCAAGGCGGAGCTGAAGGAACGCATTTCTGGGGATGCAACCTTGGAGCCTGAGCAGTCAGATGTTTCTCGCGACCGGATGAGTGCTACTGGAGCCCAGTCTGGTCCGTTATCTGCTTCGCTGACATTTTTCGATCAGAAAGCGGGCGGATGCCTTGGTTGTGCCTTCTGCAACTGTATTGATCTATTTGACCTATGTCGCTTGCAGGCGTATCGCGGGGGGCAGAGTGTAGCCGAACGTCAATCAGTCACTCAGCCGGTCACACCAAGCAGCTTCGGTGCTTCTTCCCGTGCGGGTTCGCCGGGGATTGATCAGGAGGCAGGCCAGGCAGGAGAGCCCCTGTGCTCTGCTTCCAGGAGGAAGACAACAGACACATGCGATTGGGCAAAGGAACCACTCAAGGAGTATTGCGAATCATCCAACGGAGATGGGACTCAAGGCTGTAGAGAGCGTTGTTCCCTGGACCTGTATATCACTTTTGAGAATGTCAGTGCCGAAGATGCCTCCTGAAGTTGACACGATGTAAGCGGGCGTTCTCTGTGTTGGTTCTGATGTGCTGGATGGAACAGGCGGGTTCGCCTGCCTGTTGCTGCCAGCGTGCTTGGAGAGTGCATATACTGCCATGGTTCTCCTAGCCGAAATGCAAGCCCAGCTGCAATGCAGGGCGGGTGCTGGCACCTCGGAATTGTTTTTTGACAGGTTGCGCTCAGAATGAAATTTGTCCTTACACCATCCGCTGTGTCAGGAGACAGCCGTTTTTGCGGGGAGTTTGTCTTTTTGATGTGTACGGATTGCAACGCCCGAAAGTGCAGGGCAATTATCGCCGGCGCAGTGTTCGCCGCTTTCGTCAATCCAACCCTCTCTACAAGGGGCTGCTGTTAGCTTTTGTTCCACGCTCCTCATGACCACTGATGTTGGATGGAGGGCTGTAATATTTTCAAGCAGTTTGGAGGCCTTCTGTTGGTGCGGCTCTGTTCACAACAAATATTGGTTGTATGAGCCACTGCCACACACATTTATCTCGCTATCCTGGTTGGAAGCATTATTTGAAGGCTTGTATTTTCTCAGAAAAGTTTATTGGATCAGAGGGCGTCGCATTGGCTAAACCCATACTTTTAGTGTGAACAGAGCCGTTGGTACTGTGTCGGCACTCGACACCGTTCCGGCGGCTGTAGAGCCGTCCTTTAGCGCAACCCTCAGTCAGTCAAGAGTTATGATGCCAGTCACCCAACCCTGTGCTTTACAAGCATGGATCCAGAAAGGGTCGGTGGTTCTACCTTACACTCACCCCCTGGATTTCGGGGAGTTGAACAGAGACTGCAGATGCCATCACTATGGGCTCGACCCGGGCGGGAAGGTTAGCAAGATTGGTGTGCCTGGTTCGGGCTCGGGAGTTATGGCGTGGCGTGTGACGGTTACCCGGTTTCTTTTTCCAGCGCAAAACAAGGCAGAATTGTGAGAGAGTGACATTTTTATATGCGGTGGAGTTCCCTTGGCGCCATCAGGGCTTCTCTGTTCAATAAAATCGCTGCCTGCCTCTGTGCAGTCTGTGCATAAAGAGAGGGAACACGGGTTACCAGTCTGCCCCTGATAGATCAGTTTTTCCAGAAAGCAGGGGTCAACAATACCAGAACTGTAATAATTTCCAGTCGCCCCATCAGCATTCCCATACTCAACAGCCATTTTCCTACGTCCGGAAAGGATGAGAAGTTACCAGCCGGGCCGACAATATCCCCCAGGCCGGGACCTATGTTGCTGACAGCTGTCAGTGCTGCGGTCAAGCTGGTCACCGTGTCCAATCCCATACCTGATAGAAGAACAGCTATCAGTGCAACCAGAAGGCTGTAGAAAAAACAGAAGGCGATCAGGGAGCGTAGTATATCGGCCGTCACTTCCTCACCGTTGTATCGATGCACAATAAAGGCCCGGGGATGGCAGGCTTGTTTGAGTTGGCGAGAGAGAAGCTGCATCGCTATCTGAAGCCGGAATATTTTGATGCCTCCCGCTGTCGATCCCGAACAACCGCCGACCAGCATCAAAAAGAAAAATACCATGGCAGGCATGGGGCCCCAGCGGCTGTAGTCACCCAGAGCATAACCTGTCGTGGTGACAACGGAGGTTGTATTGAAGGCAACCTCCGTGAAGGTCGAAAAAAAGTCCTTGTTCTCTGTAAAGGTTAGCCAGAGTGTCATGCCAATCCACAACACCCCCATCAAGCCCAGAAACGCTTGCACCTGGGAGTCGCGGAGTAAGTGGCTCACACGATTACCCGCACGCACAAACAAGATGAAAGGCAGGCTGCCCAACAACATAAAAGCGGTCCCATTCCAGTAAATCCAGGAATTGGAAAATCCCGCCATGGATGCATCACCTGTTGAGTAACCGCCTGTCGACAGCGTTGTCATAGCGTGGTTCACCGCATCAAAAACTGACATGCCGGCCAGAAAATAGCCAAGAGCACACAGCACGCTCAGCAACAGGTAAACGAGCACTGTAGCCTTGGCAATGGATCCAGAACGGGGCAGGCATTTGTTGTCAGACCAGTGCGAGGACTCGCTCTGAAAAAGGCGCATGCCTCCCACCCTGATGAGCGGCAATATAGCGACGGCTATCACAATAAAACCGATTCCTCCTATCCATTGCAGCATGGAGCGCCACAACAACAATCCGCTGTCAACATCCTGCAAGTCAGACATCACGGTGGAACCGGTTGTGGTGATACCCGACATGGTCTCAAAGAAGGCATCACTGAATGTCATGTGCCCCACCGAGGTAAAGGGGAGGGCGGCAAACACAGCGAGAGTCATCCATGCCAGATTGGCCAGCACCAATATCTGGCGCGGGTCCAGGCGAAAGGCACCGGGACGGGTCAAAAGAGCGCAGGTGCCGCCTGCCAGGACCGTGCTACAGGCATCACGAAAGAAGAGCAGAGCTTCTTGTCTGCTCAGGAGAAGGTCGCAGGCTGCTGGAATCAGCATCAGACCACCACTCAGGGCAACCAGTAGTCCTACAACAAACGCAATGGGTTTCAGGTACACAAAAATTCAACCGGAGTAGTGGGACGGAGTGATCATAGTATGATCCTTTGCGGGAAGGAATCGGTTTTGCTGAGCAAGGCGGTGTTGACCGGAGATGGTCTGTTGCGAACATTTGCGCGACTGGAAATCAGGCTGGGTGATGCGCAGGGTGTTGTGGGTGTTCAAGTAAAACAGAATAGGCGTTCAAGTTCGCCAGAATACGCAGACGGAAAAGAAGACTGGGAGGGATCAGCTCAGGCTTGACCTGTCGCTTCAATCAGGAAGGAGTAAAAGCACCGGCCAATGCGGCCCGGTGCTTGTTGGGCAGTCTGTATGCAGGCCTGCTGGCCTTCGGCGAGAAAGTCGATAGACCTCCTCTTTAAAATCGATCACCGTCAGATGGGATCTGAAGGACTGGAGCTCAAACTCCGGGAGCTGAGCTGCCGGAGTTTTTGTTGTGCTTTGCCAAGAGGGCGGTTGCCATCTCGACAGCCATGGGATCTTTGTCTTCAGACGAGGCGATAACTTGCAGGCAGCGCTCGCTTTCGTTGTTTCGTCCCATCATCATCAATGCCATACCAATCAAAGCCTTGATGGAGTCATTGTCTGGCTCCATGGGCAGCGCTTTTTTCTCAAGAACATCGAGTGCATCTTGATGTTTTTTCATATTCATGCAATTGAGTGCTTTACCTATATGGGGCAGCACACTGTCAGGGCGAGCAAGTTCGATCGCCCGGAACAGCTCGGCCGCCTGAGGGGAGAGTCCGCCGCTGGTAGCCATGAAGCCAATGTCGGCGAGAAGTCGGAGTGTTTCTACACTAACCATAGAGGGCATTCCTGATACTTATCAGATGGGTTCTGCCAATCAGCTGATCTTCTGGATGATGCTTTGGCCGGTGTCCTTGATGGACTTTATGATGCCACTTTCCAGACTGTACAACATGGTCAGCTTGTTGATTTCCTGCTGAAACTGAATAAGGTCAGCCATGTTACTGGGATCGATTTCTGCAGTACGGTCCCGGACTGCCTTTTCATAGTCCGATACTTGTTGGCTCAGCTGCTGCGTTGTCTGGTTGAAGCTGAGACTTGCTTCTTGTGCCATATTTTTTGATCTCCTTGTTGTACCTGCGACCGGGTGGCTGGAGTCAGACCTGAGCTGCTGGGCCTGTGTCCGCCTGGTGGTGCTTGTGCCAAGTCAGCTCAACCACCTTGGCAGCCTCTTCCATAGCCTTTACCAGGGCATCAGCGCAGCTGAAGCTGCTGGGAGAGAGTCCGCTGTTACGGTGTGCCTTCAGATCCCTGGTCTCAGCAGCAAGCTTTTCGAGCAGCTGGCATCGGTATTCTCCGTTGGCATCTGCCATCAGGCGGTCTTCCGTCACCGAGAGGGAAATCTGTTTAGCGTCGTCCATGGCTGCCTCCAATGAAATACTTTATTCTTTCGTCGCCCAACCTGAGTGTAAGGTACTCAAGGTTGATGTTTTCAAGTATATACCCGTTTGCGAGCTTCGCGCCGCGCAGATATTTTTCTCCGTTCTGAAGGATGACATAGGGGACTTGGCCCAGGCTGATACTTCTGATGGCCAGCAGGGGTTGCATGCTTCCCATGTCTGTAGACGGCAGGCTGGCATCGATATGCAACTCGGGCCTGTTTTTGTATTTCTTCCTGAAACTCTGAACGACTTCCTTGAGCTTGTAACCTTGCGTCACATTGTTGAGCTTGCCGCGCAGGATGACCTTGTCCGGCGTTTCAAGAAGCTGAACCGTTTGTGCCAGTCCATTCTCCTTGAGCAAGGTGCGTAGTGTTTTGATGCGCGTCGCCTGATATTCCACCTGGTCTGCCAGGAAACGAAGCCCATGCACTTCTTCCATCAGGGTATTGCGCACCCGCTCAGCTTCCTCTGTGTCGGCTGCATAGCCACTGAGTACCAAAGAGCCTGGTGTTGTATCAAGCGCAACGGACATATGTCCAAAGCCATGCTGCTCCAACACAGCCGCTGCCGTAGCGCGCATATCGCTCATGACAACAGCGCGAAAACTGTAAGGCACCTGAGCTGTATCCAGTGCACCCAGGAGTTTTTCCCTGACTGTGTTGTCTGTGATGTATCCACTGACAAGGACAGACTCGTCTGGCAGGCTTGCCAGCTTTATGTCCGGGAGATTCATGTCACCAATAATGACTTCGGCTTGCTGGGCAGGCGTGATGTTTTCACGAGCTATGACTTCTGGATCTGTCAAAGTCCACAACCAGATAAAGCTTGCCACCAATAGAGCCAATAGCGTGGCCAGCCCTGAACCACCCAGCAGCAGCGCATTCTCGCGGCACCAGCGCATTGCCTTGGCTATTGCCTCTGCTGCCACGGCTTGCAGTTGCGCAACAAGGTCTGGTTTTTCAGGAGAGGCGGGCGAGGTGGGTTGAGTGTTTGCCTGAGACATATCTGGTTCCGGGAATTCCGGAAATTCCGGGTCACCAACCTCTGGGTGAACTTCATCTTCCAATACAGGAATTGAGTCAGCACCGCCGTCCGAAAGCGTTTTATCCGGAGCCTTGACATCTGTTTTGCTTGCGGATGTGTCCTGCGGCTCTGAGGGGGGTGAAACTTGCGATTTTTGTCCGTTCCCGGGAGCCAGGAGAGGTCCCGAGACACTCAGCTCCGGCCAGGTCTGTCCGGCGTGGCCGATTGCAAGATACAGGCCGCCAACCAGCACTATCTCATAGGGAGAGAGAGTACAGTCAGTACCTTGGGATTCTCCTGACAGGTAGATGTTGTTGCCGGATTGCAAGCTCTTGAGTTTGACAGACTCTTTGTCTACTTTCAGCTCAATATGGCGTTCTGACAGTGCGTCATCAGCCAGTACGAGATCACATTCCGGATGCCGCCCAAGTATCCACGTCCCTGGATCCAGGGTTATCTCTGCGCCTATGTGGGGGCCAGAAAAAAGTTTGAGTGTCCAGGATTCAGCCATCTGCGTTATCCATAACCTTGCGAAGTGACGAGAGGTCCTTCTTCGTCAGCCGTATCCACCACTTGGGGAGAAAATGTCGCGCCTTCCCCCTTCTCTAAGGAAAGCGTATGTGAGCACGGTCAGGATTTCCACTGATGGATGCAGAACATCTGGTTTTTTGGGGAGGGTATTGCAAAAAAAACAGTCGTCAGGCGGCGCTCGCTCTCCTCCTGCCCTGTGCTTTTCTCTGAATATCGGCTGCGATCACCTCCAGTCTGTCTTTTTCCGCTTCTACGCCGATGTGTGTCGCCCGCTGTGAGCCTACAGACAAACGGGACGCACGCTTCGCATGTATGATCACGAAAACAGCCAATCCCAAGCTGATTCCAATGGCTTCGAGAGTGGCTGGACAGGCGGCTTGCCCGAGCCCCATAGTGTTGGAGATCAGCAGGAAGGACAAAACAACTGTTGTCATAAAGAAGGCCGGGACAGTCGTTATCCAGTGGCCATGTCCCCCCCGTTGCAGCAAGCAGGATGAGGCTGTCCACAACATAACGGCTGCGGTTGCCTGGTTGGCTACGCCGAAGTAGCGCCAGACAATGCCGAAATCCACTTGGCACAGAACGGCTCCTGTCAAAAAGAGGGGAAGAGCCAGCAAGAGTCGGCGAGACAAGGTAACTTGTGGCCAGCCAAAGAATTCCGCCACAATCAGGCGAGCCGAACGAAAAGCTGTATCGCCGGAAGTGATCGGCAAGACCACTACGCCCAATATAGCTATAGTGCCCCCCAGACCACCCAATAACTCTCGTGCGGCCGTATATACAACGTTGGCTGGGCTTCCCTGCATAACCTGGCGCAGCCCGTGCATACCATCAAAACAGGAAAGAGCCACCATGCACCACACCAGAGCGATAAGCCCTTCTCCTATCATGGCTCCATAAAACACGAATCGTCCCTGTTTTTCATTTTCGAGGCAGCGCGCCATCAAGGGTGATTGAGTCGCATGAAATCCAGAAATGGCTCCACAGGCAATGGTGATAAACAAAGCTGGCCACAGAGGCATGGTGTCAGCACTGAAGTCTCTAAAGAAATCAGAGGGTGCCACATTGGGGAGAATGCGGTGGTTTGAAGAAAAGCACAGGGCAAGGATCATCCCCAGCGACATGATTAAAAGGAGCAGGCCGAACAGGGGGTACAAGCGACCGAGGATTTTGTCTACCGGCACTATGGTCGCAAAAAAGCAGTACGCGAAAATCAGGAACACAAAAATTGTGGAGTTGTAGCCCGTCAAGCGTTCCAGCAGATTGGCGGGGGCCAGGATGAAAACCACCCCTACCAGAAGCAAGAGAATCAGCGCAAAGGCATCCACCAAATGTTTTGCCCATGTCCCGAGGTAGACTCCGGCCAGAGCCGGAACCGAGTGCCCCTTGTGACGAACGGACAGCATTCCCGAGAAATAATCATGTACCCCGCCGGCGAATATGCAGCCAACGACTATCCAAAGCATGGCAGCAGGCCCGTACAGCGCTCCCATTATAGGCCCAAAAACAGGGCCTATGCCTGCAATATTCAAGAGCTGGACAAGGAAAACCCGGGAGCGAGACATAGGCACATAGTCAACACCATCCCGCTCGGACCAGGCGGGCGTTGGCCTTTTCTCGCGAACAGAAAAAACACGTTCTACCAAGGTTCCGTAAATGAAGTAACCAGCGAGAAGACAAAGAACCGAAACGATAAACCAGAGCATTTTCTCACCCTTCCACGGTTCTCTTCATCCCGGACGGAATGCTACCAAAATCAGTATTCACATAGCCCCCAGTCACGCTGACAAAGGGATAAATTCGAAATATGGCGCAATCAGTGCGGGATTAAACCGTTAACATTTAAAAAGGCCGAGTATAAATAGATCATGACTGAGCATAAGTCCAGTCCTGCGGTGCCGTTTTTACAGAACGAACCAATAACTTTCTAACTTTTTGTAAAAGGCGCTTTGATTCAAGAACGAAAATCACAAATTTCCCATAAACCATCTTCGGTGCAATCGCCTCAAAAAAAACAGAACTCAATTGCAGCGGTGTGACGAATCAGGTGCCGCACCTGTTTTCGGCCACGCGTTTTGTCGCTGGATTTTCGAAAAGCGAATGCGGGGTGGCAACCCTCGCACCCTATGTCGTCGATACGCAGGTGTGGAGATTTATCATTGTAATGACAAGGCGAAAATCAGTTGTGTTCTGGATACATCAACGAAACTTTTCTCGCGATCTGGGCTGGAGCTTCATTCATTGGAAGGCGCAATGGCATACTGGTAAAGGATGATCAACGGAATGCTCAGTGTCAGCATGTGTTCTCTGTTTTTCCCGGCTTCTTCTTTAAACAACGCAGGGGCAAGTGCTGAAGATGAGGCAACCCCTTTATTAACTTTGGATAAGTGATTGGCAATGGCAACCAGAGGTCCATGCGGCAAAAGATTTGTACAATGCCGATCGAGATATAGTCAAATCTGGTGCTTGAGACCATGATCAGGCGACATCCTTATCAACATCACCCACTACTCGAGCACCGTCTCGAAGATTGATGCCTTGCACGACATCGGACAACAGCTTGAATTCGCTTGGCCTGCGCCACTTTTTCTGAGCACTCAGACTCAGTTTGAAGAGCGTAGCCAGTATGCCGTCACGAATCACGCAACCTCTTGTCTTCGCAGTTCTCAGCCGCGCTGTGGAAAGCTGGACTCGATGGGGGCGTTGTCCTGATATGCTGCCAGTGGTCAGCAGGAAAGTTGTAGAAAGCGAGCATCTTCTCTTTGTTCTTCGCAGGCATTCCATCGCCTTCGGATGCGTGGCTTTAAAGCGCTTCCCGTGCTGTCGAGAGAAGCATAAGCTTGTTCACGTGCTTCAGCTTGCCAGATATCATGCAGGGTGCTCTTTACCTTTGGCTGTATGGACTTCGGTAACTTATTCAATACAGTTGCGGTCTTGTGAACCCAGCAAGGTTGGTGCCGGGTCTCTGCCAAACTTTTTTGACAGCCTTCCAGAACCCTGGTGCACCATCACCAATGGCCAGTGCAGGAGCGTTTACCAGTCCTTGCTTCTCAACACCGCCCAGCAGTTCCTCCCAACTTTGGGTGGACTCCCGATACCTGTTTTTAATGGCAATCAACTCTTTTTTGCCATGGTCAGCCACTCGGATCAGCACCAGCGTGCATTGGCGACTTTCGGCACCTCGGATGTTGAAGTGAACTCCATCAGCCCAGATGTAAACATAGTGCTTGTTTTTCAGATCACGCTTGCGCCATTGCTGATACTCTTCAATCCAGCGAGCTTTTAAACGACTGATGACTGCTGGAGGAAAACTCCCTGCCTGGCGGCCCAAAAACTTTGCACTGCCTCCTGAAAATACTTGTGGAAAACCCTTTGCAGGTAGAGCCATGGCAACAGCTCATCAATACTGCTTTTTCGTTTCAGACAGGGGGGAACCAGCATCGAGTTGAACTTGTTCCCGCTACCTGAGCGATCTCACACTTTGGGCATCTTCACTGATACTGAGCCGACACCTGTTTGCACATCACGTTCTGGCAGGTAGCCGTTGCGCAAAATGCAACTCTGCCCTTAGGTCTGAGATCATTATGTTCGATAGCCTGTATTCTGATCAGCCGACCGTCCGTCTGATCAAAGACTATGGCTGGCGTTACATCATCGTTACCAAAGATAACAATCACAGCTCCCTCATCGAATCGGTGAACGAGCTGGACCGGCAAGGCAAGGTAGCGCGCGAGCACAAAACGAAAAAAGATTCAGGCTATAGGCATTGGTATAGATTTGTGAACGATATCCTCCTCAACAAGTCCAAACCGATTGAAAGAGTCAACGTGTTTCATTTCACTGGAACCAACAAAAGGGATAAGCGCAGCAGCTGGAGCTGGACCACTGACATTCATCTGACGAACAGGACTGTCGAACACAACATGAGAGGAGTTCGCTACCGATGGACATTGAAAACCAGACGCTCAACACCCTGAAGAAACAGAGCTACCATCTTGAGCATAACTTTGGGCACGGAGGGAAACACTTCGCCACGAACTTGGTCTATCTGAGCGTATTGGCTTTCCTGGTTGCCCAGCTGCAACAGCTGGGCAACCCAAAGTTCAAGAAGGCCCTGAAGGAACGAGCGAGAGGAGTGGGAACGTACCTCTGGACGCTGATGAAAGGCCACTTTCAGAACTGGCTGGTCACGACATGGGAAGGATTGTTTGATGCCGTAGCCAATAAGGCGAGTGTTGGATTTGTCCCTCTAGCTCATAGCGAATAAGGGTGGCCGCCTTTCTCAGGATAAAACTTTTGAGCTTCGATGGCCGTTGGATGCGGCGCAGACAGCATTTCCGCTTCTAAAAAGCGCCCCTGAATTATCTTTGAAGAGGTCGACGAAACATCAAAGAGCGGGAGCAGCTGGCTCAGATCAGGGCCAGCCAGCCCGGTTGTGCATAACTCTCAGCACAGAAACTGCTACTTTTAAGGGGCAGGACTCAGAGCGACTTGCACCTGTTTTTGCGCGCGCTATTTACCGAGTGGGTCTCGACTTTCAATTTATGCTGTTTCCGTCACACTGTGCCGCAAACAGTACGCATAGAGTGCAGGAGGGCATATGTTGCGCAAGCTGGCGGTGGCCGTGGCCATTACCGGAGGACTGGGTGGAGGGGGTGGATTGGCGTGGGGGCTGGACTTGGGGCCTGTCAGGGTGATGTCGGTCATGGACGAGCCCTTGAACGCGAGGATAGAGCTGCTGGATCAGGGAAATCTTTTAGCCCGGGAGATCAAGGCGAGCCTGGCCTCCCGGGCTGAGTTTCGCGAAGCAGGAGTACCATGGTCAAAATCTTACGAAAGCTTGCGCTTCAAGGTGATGGTTCAACAGGATGGCCGGTCGTGGATCAAGGTAAGCAGCACCGGTCCGGTACGTGAGCCATTCCTCAACTTTTTGGTGGAGGTCAGGGCCGCAGGAAAGCGCTCGGCGCGTGAATACACCCTCCTTTTCGATCCCGGTGGGTATGAACCCCCCCGCCCTGTGACCGCCAGCCCGACTGTCGAACCTGCCGCTTCTCCGTTAGCTCCTCCGGCTCCTCCGGCTCCTCCGGCTCCCCCGGCTCCTCCGGCATTACCGCAAAAGCCTCCTCGTCAAAAAGCGCCTGCTGCTGTCGGCCAATCTTCGACCTACAGAGTGAAAAGAGATGATACTTTGTGGGAACTGGCACTACGTTTGCGTCCAGGTGACGATGTGAGTCCCATAGAGATGATGCACGCCGTTCAGAAGGCCAATCCGGAGGCGTTCATCAATGGAAATGTAAACCTTCTGAAGCAGGGTGCTGTGCTGAAGATTCCTGACCGTGTCGCACTGGATGCTGTTAACACAGTCGCTGCCAACCGCAATATCACAGTACAAAATATCAGATGGCAAAAGCTGCGCACACAGGTGGGGCGCGTCCACCTGGATGCCGCTCACAGAGACACACCCGCAAGTGCATTGGCACGGGGCACTCAAGCGGATCGCTTGAACATCGTTTCCCAGACGTCGGATGCCGGGACAGGGGGTGCCGAGCAGGGATCCGGAGAAGGCGCTACGGGGGATATTCACGCGTTACGAGATTTTGCTGCCAGCCAAAAAGAAAGTCTTGACAGCCTCCATCGTGAAAACGCAGAGCTACGGCAGCGGATGGCACAACTTCAGGAGCAAATCACGGCACTGGAGAAGCTGGTAGAGGTAAAAAACAGCCGCTTGACCGCAGCGGTGCAAGCTTTAGGACAAGATAAGGTCCAGCCTCCTGTCGAAAATGGAAAAGGCGTCCAGGATCCCCTGCCATCAGACGAGGGCCATGAAGGCAACGAGGGCAACGAGGGCAACGAGGGCAACGAGGGCAACGAGGCCAATGTACCTGAAGAACTGACAGAAAATGCTTCGGTTCCTACCTTCTGGCGGACACTTTATTTGGCATTGTTCGGAGCTGCGAGTGGATTGGGGCTCCTGCTTTTGGGGAGGTGGCTTTATTCGCGCAAGCGCAAAGAGCACAACAAGGAATTACTGACCATGGGTTTGACGGAAAGGGCACCTACTCCTATCCGTTCTACCGACACTGAGTCGGTACAAAAGTCTGCTCAGGCGGCTGGCGAAGTGGCTGACGCCAACAATCAATACCTGGACAAGGAGTCAGCACTGTTCGCACGTCAGGAAGAGGCCGGCCAGGTTTCCGGAACAGTCGGCGACGAGTGGGCGGCAGAGCCATTTGCACACCAGGAAGAACTTCTCGATGCTGGCGATCATGACAAATTGATGTCAGAGCAAGAGTCAACAAAAAATGACGCTTTTGATAATGCCCTCCCGGAAGAAGCCAGGAGTGAAGATCCGGAGGGGGTGCAAGAAACTCCTCCCGAGACGGCACTTGATGAAGAGATGATAGCGGCATTTGATCGTGAGTTTGATCAAATGGAGGCTGAACTTGAAGAACAGAAGAGCCTATCCCAGGGAGAGTCGAGTAATGATGCACCAGAGGCAGCGTTAGCCCAAATTCCCCAAACCTTTAACCCCGATACCTTTGTTCAGGCGCTGTCCGAGGATGGACGCATGATTCAGGACGCTGTTGCGGATACGTCTGAGCCAGCTGCTGCAGTGGAAAAAAAGATTGAGGAAGAGACAGCATCTTTTGAGGAAGATTGGGGCAGGACAGAAGAGGGCTTATCCGCTGATGGGCTGTCAGAATCTGACCCAGTCATCCTGATGGACGAGGACGACGATGCTGGAATGACGGAAGCTTGGGGTACGGCTGAGGACCTGGGGGAGAAGGACTCAGTTACTGACGAGCTGTCAGAGCCCGTATCAGATGCCCTGGAGACAGGAGGAACCGATATTGGAAAGGCGGATTCTTTCGACGATGCACAGGAATGGGAGGAGGACGTCCCGACTGCTGATGCGCTGTCAGAGCCTGAGCCAACCGCCCGGGCTTCAGAAAGAAGCGATACTGGAGAAACGGAGATAGCGGCAGGCGAGGCTGAGATGCTTGAAGATCCCGTGCTGTGGGAAGAGGACGTCCCTGCTACTGAAACACCGTCAGAGCCTGAGCCAGCCGCCTTGGCTTCAGCTTCAGAAGGAAGCGATGCTGGAGAAATGGAGGTAACCGCAGGCGAGGCTGAGATGT
>Ga0209020_1000983_pt1 | contig 31666 bp, 19 predicted proteins | sample PinacodermBB_FD_187298 | JGI IMG/M metagenome (GOLD analysis project Ga0209020, IMG submission 187298) | Host-associated microbial community of the marine sponge Aplysina aerophoba from Gulf of Piran - sponge pinacoderm, lysed by bead... | ecosystem: Host-associated > Porifera > Sponge >... | reverse complement strand
CTGGGTCGAGCTGCACTGGCGGGGTGCGTTGCCCAAGGGAAGCTGTCTATGGGGTTGTTGGGGTGTTGCGGCCTGTGAGCGGAGCGGCTGCGCTGCGTGTTTCCTGACTTGGCGACTCGGTATTTATCGGATTGCTGTCTGGATCGAGCTGCACTGGCGGGGTGCATCACCCTGGGTGAAGGGGTTGGTGGTCTTGTTGGCGAGCGTGGGTGGGGCAGACTGCTTTTGCGTGATCTGCACTGCGCTTGAAGTCCTCGCTGCCGAGTGCGGGTGGGGCGTCTATTCATAGAGCCGCTCCCGGCTTGATGTCGGATTGACAAGTTTCTGGAAGTTGGGCTGCGAAGCTGATGGTCGACGTCACTGTCATTTTGATTGTTCTTCCCGTGTTGATCAGCATGGGACTCCTGTGGCTGGCAGCTCCCCTGCTGTTCAGAAGGGGGTGGTTGCTGCCGTGGCTGCGAGGCAGTGCTGGCTTGTTGCTGTTGGCGCTGTCGGCTGTGGGTGGCGTTCTGGCCTGGTATCTGGGGGCCTTCGTCGATACGAAACAAACCGCTCCTCTGGCGCAGGTGGAGCTGTTCGAAATGCGGCCTCACAAGTGGCGTGTTCTGATCAAACTTTACGACGGAAGGCAAGAGAGTGCTGTGCTTGCGGGTGATGTCTGGAATGTGGAGATGGAGGTTTTGAACTTTCCTTTTTCTCAGACAGTCGGGCGGATTCTGGCCCTGGGAGAGCGTTATACCGCTCTGGAGAAAGAGCAGCAGGCGCAGGAAGACAGTGAGGTGTCGCAGGGGGGCAAGCGTTCCTACAGTATTCCTTGCGCAGTTCTGGACAGCTGGTCCTTGATGCAGTTCATTGCCCGGTCACAGCTGGTGAAAGCCAGGCGCATGGAATCGCCGTGGATGCCCATGCGGGATGGGGCACGCTACAGCATCCGGTTCAAGGACGGGAAGTTTGATATACGTTCAGCGGCCCCTCTCTCGTAGTTGTGTCGCTCATTCGCTGGTGTGCCCCGGCGGCATGATCAGCCTGTGGCAGCTGGCGGCATCAAACCTTCTGGCACAGGAGGCGGGCTGCCAGCGGTTCAAGGACGGGAAGTTTGATATATGTTCAGCTATATGTTCAGCGGCCCCTCTCCCGTAGTTGTGTCGCTCATTCGCTGGTGTGCCCTGGCGGCATGATCAGCCTGTGGCAGCTGGCGGGATCAAACCTTCTGGCACAGGAGGCGGGCTGCCAGCGGTTCAAGGACGGGAAGTTTGATATACGTTCAGCGGCCCCTCTCTCGTAGTTGTGTCGCCCATGCGCTGGTGTGCCCCGGCGGTATGATCAGCCTGTGGCAGCTGGCGGCATCAAACCTTCTGGCACAGGAGGCGGGCTGCCAGCGGTTCAAGGACGGGAAGTAGGCTAGAGGTTCAGCGGTCCTTACTCTCGTATGGAGAGTCGCCTCTGCGCTGGTGTGCTCCTGCGGAATTACCAGCTCGTGTCAACTGGTGGCATGGTAGCGTCAAGGCTCTGTTCACAGTAAATGTGGGTTGAGCCAATGTGATTCTTCCTGATCCCACAAACTTTCTTCTGAGAACAGATGGGTCTTTCAATAACACTTCCAGCCCCTATGGCGAGACAAATGTGTCGTGGCAGCGGTTCCATATCTTCGACAAAAAACGGCAAATGGGGCTGTAGTTCAGGTCTCCAATATTTATTGTGAACAGAGCCGGCAGCAAGCCTTCTGACAGAGGAGGCGGGCTGCCAGAGACCTGTAACACCCCGACAAAAGATATGGACAGGCAACGAGTAACATGGCAGGTGCCTGGCGCCGCTCATTGACGCATCAGGAGGTTCCAGAAAAAACGTCGCAGTACACTAATCGTGCAGCGCCAGGCTGTCGAGCAGCGCGAGTACCTCGGCGGTTTTTTCTTCCATCAGTTGCCGGTTGCTGCGGCTCTCGACATTCAGTCTGACCAGCGGTTCTGTGTTCGACAGGCGCAGATTGAATCGCCAGGAGTGCATATCCACGCTGACGCCGTCGGTGCGGTCCACCCCGACAGCATCCCGTTCATAGGCACCAGGAAGCTGTTCAACGACAGCAGAGGCATTGGCTATGCGGCGATTGATTTCACCCGACGAAGGAAAAGCGGCCACCCGTTCACTGACCATGGCAGACAGAGGGATATTGCGTGTCGAAAGCAGCTCGGCGATCAACAGCCAGGGAATCATTCCGCTGTCACAATAGGCAAAATCCCGAAAATAGTGGTGGGCACTCATTTCGCCACCGTATATGGCATTCTCCTGGCGCATGCGCTCCTTGATAAAAGCGTGCCCGGTTTTGGACATGACAGGGATGCCCGCCGCTTCTGTCACTATGGATTGTGTATTCCAGATCAGTCGTGGATCGTGAATGATCTTTTCACCGGGTGACCGGCGCAGGAAGGCTTCGGCCAGAAGCCCGACAATGTAGTAGCCTTCGATAAACGCGCCCCGTTCGTCAAACAGGAAACAGCGATCAAAATCGCCATCCCAGGCTATACCCATGTCAGCCTTGTGTTCCATGACGGCATGGGCTGTTGCCTGTCTGCATTCCGGCAACAGGGGGTTCGGGATCCCGTGCGGGAAGTTGCCATCCGGTTCATGCTGTATTTTTATGAAGTCAATGGTAGCGCCCATGCACGCAAAGCGTTTTTCCAGAGAGTCCACGACATGCCCTGCCGCGCCATTGCCGGCATTGACGACCAGCTTGAGGGGCTTGAGTGCCGCCACGTCAATGTAACCGAGCAAGTGATCCACATATTCTGGAACAACAGATTTCTTCGTCACAGTGCCCCGGGAAGCGGCAACAGGCGGGAAAGCATTTTCTTCTGCCAGCGTCTGAATGGCCCGGAGACCGGAATCGCCACTGATCGGCAGGGCATGTTTGCCTACCAGTTTCATGCCGTTGTAATCCATCGGGTTATGGCTGGCGGTGATCTCAATACCGCCATCAACATTCAGGGAACTCATGGCAGAGGCGGCAAAATAGACCTCTTCGGTTCCGGTCATGCCAAGGTCTACAACATCAATGCCGCTGTCGGTCAGGCCACGCGCCAGGGCGCGCTTGAGAGCTTCGGACGTGAGTCGTACATCGGCCCCCACAGCAACAGACGCTGGTTTGAGATAGGCAGCGTAGGCGCGTCCTATACGGTAGGCAATGTCGTCATCAAGCTCGCTGCCGAGCTGGCCGCGGATATCGTAGGCTTTGAAACAGTTCAGTTTTTTCATCAAGTCAGCAAGCTGTGGATGGTTGAAAGAATAATGTATGGGGAACCGTGCCGCTCCCCCTGCCGGTCTGGTGCCCTGCATCTGTGCCACCTGGCCTGTACGACAGATGCCCTGCGCGCGTTCTGGTCTGTGCCAGCCTGGCACAAAACCTCTGTGAAATTCTCCCGAACATCGGCTCCATATCTCTGGTTTCCTTATCTGGCAGGCCGTTGTGCAGAGGTCACTTGCATTGGCGGCCAGTCAGCCTGTCTGAGGCTCTCTCGTGCAGGTTGCTCGGTGCCCGCCTCTGCGCAGGCCTTGCCGCGCTCAGCCGCGCAGGGCGTATCCGGAGCGGGTTGCCGTTGTTTTTCTGGCGGCGGCTACGCGTCCGGACCGCCTGAAGCGGCTCTGCCTGCCGGGGGCAAGGGGGCTTGCTCGCGTGTGGGATCGCTGTCAGGCCGCTGCCAGCTGCGCACTTTGGCGATCACACCCAGCTCTACGTTGTCTATATAGGCTGTTTTATCCAGAGTCATTTGCTTGCTGGCGAAAAAAGGCCGGCTGTGCGAGTAGTAGACCGTGTCGGCCGGCCAGCACTTGAGCGCATGACCGGGCGGCGGGAATAAATGGTCAGGCTGAGACGCTATTGCCAGCGAAGCCACGGGTTCCGGCGGCGCCAGCACCGGTGTATCCGCCAGTATGTGCTCAAGAGGGCGTACCGGATTGATTTCTTTGAACCAAAGTCGTGTTTCTATGTGTACGAAACGCTGTCTTGAAACAAGAAGGGCGCCTTCGAGTTGGTAGTGCCGGCCTGCCCGGGGAGAAGCCATTACAGACACCGCGACCGGCCTGGTGCCCGACTGCAATGGCATGCGCCAGCTGTTGTTCCAGAGCAGTTGATACTGTGGGGAACTGCGCAAAATGGCAGCCTGGCGTGCCAGTCCGGAGCTGGCCTCCGGCAGTGCAACAAAGGCTTCGGCATCCGAACAGGGAGGCGAGGGTTGCTTCAGGGTGACCATGCGGGCAGGCATGTGGTGTTTGTGTGAACCACCGGGAAGGCTTTCGGCCGAGGCGTCTGCATTGGCGTGGCGGAACACGAGGACATCAACCTGATACCAGGGCACATCCTCTTTCACGCGCTCTTTCACGCGGCTCGAGTCGGGTGCCGGCCGGCTGGGCGTCTGGGCGGCCAGTTGGCCTGAAGCGGGCAGCAACAAAAGCATGCCCAGCAGCACTGATAAAAGGGTGCAGGAGGCTGGCGTCTGGCCCTTGTTGTGGCCCGGAGCGGGAGCCTGTCCTGGCAGAGTCGTTGCCAGGCGAGCAGAAGCGGGGTGTAGAGCATTGGGTTTCATAAGGTGAATAGTGGTTCTCTTTCAGGGCTGAAAGCCTGTTGCTGCCCTCTGTTTGCCTGCCACAGCACCACCGCCGCCCGTCCGGCGGGCAGGCGGCGGGAATCGGTGCTGACACCAGAGAGCGTTATACGCCGATCAGGCCAGATTGGCGAGAAGCTGGTCTGCCGTCTGGAAACGTCTTTCAATGCTTGGCGTGCCAGTGAGAAGTTTCAGGGAGCAGGGACCTGCCAGTTTCAGTTGTCCAGGCTGTTTCTGAACCAGGGTGATGACCTTGCCAGGGTCGATGTGCGTGCTGTCCGAGAAATCAATCCGCCCACCGTTGGGGCCTATATCAAGACGTTCTACACCGATTTGTTCCGCGCGCTGGCGAAGTTCTGTCTGACGGAACAGGCGTTTGAGCGGATCGGGCAGCAGGCCAAAGCGGTCAATCATTTCGATCTGGAGCTCCCTGAGTTGCTCTGATGACGACGTGGAGGCAATGCGTTTGTAGAAAACCAGACGCATACGGGCATCGGGAACAAAGTCTTCGGGAATCAGTGCGGCAGTGTGCAGATTGATCGTAAGTCCTGGCGTCAGGGAGCGCTCGGGGTCGGGGGAAAGGCCGGCCTTGATGTCCCTGGCAGCGTGCTCGAGCATATCCATGAACAAGCTGAAGCCCACAGTCTGAATCTGTCCGGACTGTCCTTCGCCGAGCAGCTCGCCTACGCCCCTGATTTCCATATCGTGGGTGGCCAATGTAAATCCTGATCCCAGATCCTGTGACTTTTCTATGGCTGCGAGTCGTTGTCTGGCATCAGTGTTCAGACGGGCCCCGGCGGGGGTCAGCAGCCAGGCCCAGGCCTGGTGGTGGGAGCGCCCCACCCGGCCCCGCAATTGGTGCAGCTGGGCCAGCCCCAGGGCATCGGCCCGGTTGATGATGATGGTGTTGGCACTGGGAATATCAATGCCGGTTTCGATGATGGTGGTGCACACCAGAAGATTGAAGCGCTTGTGATAGAAGTCCTGCATGACAGATTCCAGCTCCCTTTCGCGCATCTGGCCGTGGGCCACGGCAATGCGCGCTTCCGGTACCAGGGTTTCAAGGTCGCGGGCGGCTTTGTCTATGCTCCTGACTTCGTTATGCAGGTAGTACACTTGTCCGCCGCGTCCCAATTCTCTGCATACGGCTTCCCTGATCAGGTTGTTGTCGAAAGCGTGGATGAATGTTTTGACGCAGAGGCGGCGTGCCGGCGGTGTGGCGATGATGGACAGATCCCTGAAGCCGGACAATGACATGTTGAGTGTGCGCGGAATGGGGGTGGCCGTCATGGTGAGTATGTCTGCCTGGGCTCTGAGGGCCTTGAGCCTGTCCTTGTGTCTGACGCCGAACCTGTGTTCCTCGTCGATAATCACCAGCCCCAGCTGGGCGAAGCGCATGCCTGGCTGGAGCAGCTTGTGGGTGCCGATCAGGATATCAATTTTGCCCTCAGCCAGCTTTTCGCGCATGGCTGCCAGCTGTGTTGCCGAACGGAAACGGGACATGACGTCCACAGTGACAGGCCACTCGGCAAACCGGTCGCGAAAGGTTTCGTAGTGTTGCTGGGCCAGCAGGGTGGTGGGGACCAGCAGGGCTACCTGACGTCCTCCATGGGCGGCCAGGAAAGCGGCACGCAGGGCAACCTCGGTCTTGCCGAAGCCTACATCACCGCAGACAAGGCGATCCATGGGGTGCGGGGAGGTCATGTCCTGCACCACAGCGTCAATGGCGGATTGTTGATCGGGTGTGGTTTCGAAGGGAAAGCCGGCGCAAAAGGCCTGGTAATCAGGGCCCGGTGGCGGACAGGCAAAGCCTGCGCAGGCCTTGCGGCGTGCGTAGATATCCAGCAGCTCGGCCGCGCTGTCGCGTGCTTTTTCTGCCGCCTTGCGTTTTATCTTGTTCCAGTGGTCCGTTCCCAGACGATTGAGCTGTACTGGGGCATCCCCTGTGCTGCTGTAGTGACTGATCAGATTCAGGGACGCGACGGGCACGTAGAGCGCGGCCTCGTTAGCGTATTCGAGCTGCAGAAACTCCTGCATCTGGCCATCGACTTGCAGCGTGACCAATCCCCGGTACAGCCCTATGCCATGATCCAGGTGCACAACGGCAGCGCCTTTCTTGAGCTCTTCGAGATTGCGCAACAGATTTTCGACCTGATGCGTGCTCTGCTTGCGTCTGCGACGCTGCATGACCTGGCCGCCCAGCAGCTGGGTCTCGGTTATCAGGATCAAGGGCGGTTGTTGCAACCACAAGGGGGCGTCCAGCGGTGCCGTGGTAATGGCCAGCGGCTGCTCGCCCTGAACGAAGGCCTGCCAGCTTGTGACGGGGGCAGGGTGTATATTCGCGCGTCCCAGCAGCTCCAGCAGGCTTTCGCGTCGTCCAGGCGACTCGGCCGTCAGCAGCACCCGATGGTCGGGGGGCAGGTCGGCCAGGAAGGCTTGCAGCCGACTCAGTGGGTTTTCGCTGCGGGCTATGACGGTCAGTTCCGGCAGCGGCTGGCAGCCGATGTTCTCACGTCCGGCCTTGTGGGGCTGAACTTCCTCGGTCAGGCTGATTTGTGGATGGGCTTTGAGATGCTGCCCGAATGCGTTTTCTTCAAGGAAAACGCGCGCGGGAGGCAACAACGGGCGCTCCGGATTGTGGCGTGCATTCTCGTAGCGCCGGTGAGCTTCTGCCAGAAATTGCTGCACCCGGGTCGAAAGAGCGCTGCTGGTGACCAGCAGGGTTTGGGCAGGAAGATAGTCAAACAGCGTCTCTGTGCGTTCGAAAAACAGGTCGAGAAAATACTCCAGGCCGGGGGAAGCCATCCCTTTGCCGATGTCCTGATAGAGGGGACACAGGCGCGGGTCATTATCGAAAGTGGCTTTCCAGGCCTTGCGGAAATGATCGCAAGCGGCCGGAGACAGCGGAAACTCATTGGCGGGCAGGAGATATACCCGCTCGTGTTGTTCCACAGTGCGTTGCGTCTCTGGATCAAATGTGCGCAGGCTGTCGATTTCATCGTCGAGCAGATCTATGCGCCATGGCTGGCGGCTGCCCATGGGAAAGATATCCAGCAAGGAACCGCGCGGCGCGTATTCGCCGTGCGCCATCACGGTGCTGACGCGACTGTAGCCGGCGGCTTCCAGCTGATGCTTCCACTCCTGCCAGTTGAGCCTGTCCCCCCTGGCCAGAACGAGACTGTTGCCCTGTAGCCAGCTGCGGGGGCACAGGCGGTGCAGGAGCGTGGAGACGGGAACGATCAGGACGGCCTGTGTAACGGACGGGAGCCGATGGAGCGTGCGCAGGCGTTCAGAGACAAGATCGCGGTGCGGTGAAAACGGATCATAGGGGAGGGTTTCCCAGTCAGGAAACTGGAGCAGTTCCGGCGAGGAGGGACCTTGCTCTGGATGGGAACTGGCAAGGAAAAAGCTCAGTTCCCTGTGCCAGTTCTCTGCCTGTTCTGTGTCGCTGGCGATGACCAGGGAGAGTCCCGGGTGTTGGCGGGCTATATCTGCAATAGCGCAGGCGCTGGCCGCGCCTGAAGCCTGTCCCCAGATGCGTTTGTCTGCTGGTGCTGCCGGCAGCCTGTTTGCGATCGGGCTCATTCCGTTCCTGTCTGACAAAGTGAACAATTGAGGTGGCGGAATTCTATGGGCTGCGCCACCAGGATGCCAGTCTTTCAAGAGCGGGTTTGTCGATTTCCCTGTGCAGAGCTGGCATCACCTGGACATGCGGGGTGCCGGAGTGAACCCGGGCTTTGAAGGACGCGGGCGCCTGGGCGCCGGCCTGCGCCGGGGGGACGATGATCGCTGTCACCAGAGCTGGGCAAGACAGCTTGCAGGCCCCGCTCCCGGGGAAATGTGCGCGGCCCGGGCGTCATCGTGGGGGGGCATTGGGACCTGCCGGTTATCGCAGGCCACGCGCACACCGCCTCTGAGGTGCGTCAGGCCCCCGGATTTTGTTGCTGTTGCACTCTGTCCTGATCAGTGGCAACCCTCAGCTGCCATGCCACTGGCGTCTTGTCGGTGCTGGCGGTCAGCAGGGACAAGCCGTCAGGTGTCGGCAGCAGACTGACCTGCGGCGCTCCGGTGACCGCCGCAGCTTTCCGGACGAGCTGTCCCCGCTGATCTGTTCCATAAATGCACAACTTGCCTGTCGGTCCGGTCATAGTGGTGCAGAACAGACCGTGGCTATTCAATACGCGGGCCCTGGGGGGGGGAGCCTCGGGGGCAAGCTCGCTGAGTTGGTCTATCTTCTGCCAGAGTTTGGCGCCCCGGCGTTGCCAGAGGCTCACTGTCTGTTGGCAGACGCGCACCAGGGCATGACCTGTGACAGACAACATAATGTAACGCAAGGCGTCGTCAGCAGGATCGTCGGGTTGTAGGGGAAGTATCGCTGTTTCTGCGTATAACCATCCGTTTTTCTCGCTGTGCTCCCAGAACAGGATCTTGTGTGCGCAGCAGGGAATCGCCAGTCGGCGACAGTCCTGACTGAAAAGGATATTGGACTGCAGTGCCGGCTTGTCATCGACGGGAAGGGCGCAGGCTATATCCAGCCGGGGCTGGAGTTTGCGCTCGGCATCCAGTTCCCATAGACAAACCCGCCCGCTGGCCAGCAGGCCCAGCAGGTAGAGGGAGGCTGGGCTATAGCTGAGCGCCAATATGTCCTCCTGGTGCGGCAGCGGCGTTTCCTTGCAGCCCCACTGGCCTGGCAGGGCGGGGGTCAGATCCGGTTCCCAGATATGCATCTGCGGGCAGGCACTGTCTGGCTCGAAGGGGAAAATGGCCAGGGCCAGCTGTTCACAGGTTGGCGCAAGGGCCATGGCGCAGAGATGGCCCTGATAGTTTGTTGCCACACAAAGACTCCTGCCCTGGTCGTCCCCCGGCCAGCGGATCAGACAAAGCAAGGGGTCGTGGGTTTGCTGGTGTGAGTACAGAGCCATCAGGCTTCCCCCCACCAGGCCATGCAGACTCTTGCACTGGTATGGGCCGTTTACCTGGCCCACGGGTGAGGGGTGCCAGCTGGCCATGTCGGGGCAATCCGGGTCTGCCTGTCTGTGCCAGCGAAGTATCTGACCGTCTTTATGAGCGGAGAACAGTGTGTCTGGTTGCTTTTCACAAAAAGCGATCTGTTCCACAGGCTGCCAGGGTCTGGGCATGAGTATTTCCTGTTGCCACCGGTCCTGTCTGGCGGCATGAATGTGCAGAAAGCCGCAGGCAAGCGCGGGTGCCAGCCGTTGAGCTGTTGCCAGCCAGCGGCCGCAGGGGCTGAAAGTGGCGCGGGTGACAGGGAGCATTTCTTCCATCGGCACTGCGTCCAGGGTCAGCTGGTCGGCTTGAGTGATGCGTTGATGCAGGCTGTGCAACAAGAGTCCTGATAAACACCGGCGTGCTGTCAACTCCTGCTGTTGAGCACTCAGCAGGGCTGCTGGCGGTAGCAGGAGCTTGTGCTGTTTGAGCAGGTCCTGCTGCCGTAACAGTGCCTGGAGCTGGCGTTGCAGCGCGGTATTGTGGCTCACCAGAGAAGGGTGGAGACGGCAGCTATAATCGATGGCCCAGTCGCTGTGGGCCGGCGGCCGCCGGGTTTGTCGCGCGTTCCAGCGGGCCAGGCGCAATCGGGTGGTGGGGAGCTGGGCATACCAGCGGCGACAGACCAGCGCACAGGAGAAGTGATCGGAGACCGGCAGGTAGCAGAAGATGTGGTCCAGCAGTTCGGGCGGCAGTGCGGTGATGCCTCTTTGAACAGGACTGCAGTTCATGGAGCCGGTCTGCGCCGGGGCGATGGCCGTTGGCTGATGCTCGCCGTGTTGCAGTGCCTGTTGGGGCCTGGGAGGCCGCAAGGATTGCAGTTGGCCGGTGCTGGCTGTGGCGCGAGCAACGGCGACAGACTTCTTGCGTCGATACTGTACTGGCTGAGACCTGCCGGGTGTCCGGCGGCGGGTGTCAGGGTTGGCTTTGTGTTTTTTTGCCGGGGAAGGTGATGAAAGCGGCAAGCTTGGCGGTCTCATTATTCATAGACTTCCTTGTTTGTTGCGCAGTCTCTGGAAACGTGTTTTTTTTGCACACTCAATGATTGGACCTGCTGCCTGCCCTCAGGTTCCCTGGGTAGTGGTCAGTGGTCAGTGGTCAGTGGTCAGTGGTCAGCTGGTGCCCGGGAGATTGCTGGTGGCTCCTGCGATCACGAAAACGGTGTACGTCGGTCAGTTTTCCCGTCGTTGGAGACAAGGGTCAGTAGCCACAGGCTGTGATGCCCATGGGCATCGGTGACTTGCAGGGAAAGTGCGTCTGGTGAAGCCTGCAGAGCGGCCACAGGGACGCCGAGGGTGGCCTGCGCTTTGGTTGTGAGCCTTCCCTGCGTATCCAATCCATAAAGGCCAAGGTGCCCCCTGTCTCCATGCGCCGTCACACAGAGCAGGCCGTGGCCATCGAGAAGAAGGGGCGCGCAAAGACTCGGCGTTGCGCTTTGTTGCGTCTGTCTGAGCAGGCGCTGCCAGTGAGCCTGCCCACACGCAACCAGATGTCGAAGGACCTGTGCGTCACGCGAACCAGAGCCCGGCCATCAGAGGACAGCTGTATGTAGCGCAGTTTGTCTCCCGCCGAGGCACCGGATTCCGGTGGAATTGTCAGTGTGTCTTCTGGCTGCCACAGGTTTTTTTGCGTGCGCGTCCAGAGCTGGATCTGATGTGAGGTGCCGGGGACTGCCAGGTCATGGCGGTTGTGACTGAAAAGCTTGTTGGACAGGAGAGTCTGGCGGTCATCCAGGGGCAGGGTGCAGGCTATATCCAGCTGGGGCTGCAGCATGCGCCGGGTGTCCGGTTTCCACAGGCGCAGCCGATTGTTGGCCAGTATGGCCAGCAGGGTCTGAGCGTCTGGACTATAACTCAAGCGCAATGCGACTTCACCGGCTGCCAGGAAGCTGTGCTGAAAGCCCCATTGTCCTGGCTGCTGGCTGCCGGCTGTTGAGATCCGGTTCCCGGATGTCTATGGTCCGACTGCCGGGGCCTGCGCTGGCCACTGCCAGCTGTTCATGGGTGAGAGCAAAGTCCGTGGCGGTCGGTAGCAGCTTGTACTCTTTTGATACGCTGTCCTGCCAGCGCATATCACCCCGGCCGGGGGTCAGCAGCAGACGGGCCTGAAGCGGCTTCCGGCTTTTTAACAGGGCCAGCAGACTCCGCCAGCATGTCCTTGAAGCGAGACACAACACCAGTCGGGGTCGACATGATGTCCGGAGACAGGGTGCCAGCTGCCATGGTCGGGGTCCGGGTGCCAGCAGAGTAGCTGGCCACCGGCGTGGGCCGTGAATAACCTGTCCGGCTGTCTGCCACAAAAAGTGAAAGCCTCTACATGATGTCTCACAAAGGGACGATCTTGTGCCGGGGCTCTGGCAGGGCCCGGGCCTTGCAGCCTGGTTTCCTGTCCTGGTTCTGATTGTTCCCTGGGAATCGGGATCAGCGGCTGCTCCTGCCACAGGCCTTGCGTCCACTTGTAAAGGGAGCACAGGTTATACAGAGCAGGCCTTGCCAGCAGCGGTTGGGTGATGACCAGCCAGCGGCTGCAGCGGCTGAAGCCTGTGGAGCGGGCGGCAAACGCAGGGACAAGGTGTTCCCTGACCTTGAGGCAGCTGGGTGTCAGCCTGAGCGTACTGGCCTGGGTGATCTGTTGATGCAGGCCCGCCAGCACCAGTGCGGACAGGCAGCCACGCGCCCTGGCCTCCTGCTGCTGCAGGGAGTTTGGTGCGGTGGGCTGTGCCAGGAGTCGGTGTTGTTGGAGAAGGTCCTGGTGGCGTAGCAACTCTTGATGTTGGAGCAGCAGCATGGGCACAAACGGGTCCTTGTGACCTGCCAGCCAGGGCTGGATGCGGCTGCTGTAACCCGCCGCCCAATGGATGCTGAGTCGGCGCTGCCAGGCAGACGCTTGCTTCATGCACTGGGCTACCAGTGTGCGAGTCTGGAGCATAGGGGCGTGCCAGCGATAGCAGACCCGTGCACATTGGGTATGATCGGAGAACGTCAGGCAAGCGAATATCTGGCAGAGCACCTCGTCTGGAAGTGCTGCGATTGTCGTATGGCTGCGGTATGCGTCCGGCCCGCTGGCGTCAGCGGGTGATTGTGGAGCAAGCACAGTGGCAGAGGCCACCGGCCTGTTGGGTGTCGGCGAGCGGGTGTTGCTGTCAGAGCTGGGCGACAGCGAAGCTGTAAACGTCAAGGGGCTGCTCATGATGGTGCTGCCTTTTTTCAGCTGTCCCTCCCTGCATCGGGGGGCGATTTTTATGCCAGATAGCGGTTGGACAGGCGTGATGGACTGCAAGTTCCTCCGGGGTGGGGCCTCCTTGCATTGATGGGGGTGGAACGCCTGTTCTTCATGCCAGGCCATCCTGCCGGGCTGTGGACAGAGTGATCAGAGCACCAGTGGACACGGGCATGAGAGCCAGGGCCGGCAGCTGTGCAGGTTCCGGGCGTGCCTGTATCCCTGTCTGCTGTCCTGCGCCACAGGAGGAGAGTATGGTACTCAACAGTCTGTCCAGAGACTGTCGCCACGGGCACGTCACCGCTGGAGCAGCACCGCCGCCTGAAAGTGTCACAGGTGCAGGTGACCAGGCTATGGTCTTTTCCGGGTCCAGGCAAGGTACTTTCCTTCTGATTCTGGCTGTTTCCTGGGGGGCCGTGCTTGCGGTTGCTTGTTATGAGAGCACAGCTGAGGAAAGACCGGCGTTGTGCGTGTCGTCACCCCTGCCGGACAGGCTATGGCCGTCAGTCTGCTGAGTGCTCGTGCGCTTGCCCGCAGTGCTGCCGGGCATCTTGCTGTGCAATCTGGCGGGCGGGTTGCGTGCCGGGTACACCGGTCAGTTGTAGAATGAGGGGTGGAGCGCCTTGCAGTTGCAGCCGTAGCGACAGTCCGTCCGGGCTGCAACGTACCTGCAATACTGGCTTGCCAACACAAAAAGTGGCCTTTCTGACAAACTGTCCCTCGTCATCAGGCCCATTAATCCAGAGTTCACCTTGCGGTCCACTGACTGTGAGACAGAGTCTGCGCGAAGGTGGCAGGAAAAGAGCCAGGGGAGGCGGGTCACCAGTGTTTGCTATCCGGCGATGTACCACGTGCATCCAGCGGTCGGCGTTGTCCAGATAGTAGATGTCTACCTGGCCAGTACAAACCCGCATGAGTGTGCGGCCATCGGTGGACTGTATCATCCCGAGCAAAGTGGTATGAACAAGGTCGCCGGCTACTGCCGGGATGCTCAATTTGTCCCCTTCTCTCCAACAGCCGTCCTGACCTTTGTACAGGGCCAGAGCACCCCACCGACAGCAAGGCACGATCAATTGCTGACTGTTATCCAGAAAATACAGATTGAAAATTTCTTTTTCTGCTGGCTGGCTGAGCGGGCAGTCGAGAGTTATATACCGTTCCCGCAGCGGCTGGTGCCGGGTATCCAGATTCAACAACGCGAAGCGACCGTCACTCAAGCCGATCAGTAGATAGTGACCGTCCGGGCTGAGCTTCATGTGCTTGAGCGTGGCATCCTGGAGCAGCAGGCTGTACACCCGGCAGCTCCAGGATGGGTGGTCGGCGTCCCGGTTCTTGCTCCAAAGGTGCACGGCATTATCGTACTGGTCCAGTTGTGCGCGGGGTGTCGCCAGTGCCAGAGCCAGTTGGCATCCGTCCCCTGCCCAGGCGATAGTGACAGGCTGTTTGGTGTAGGGTTGCACCCGGGGTTGTCCCCAGTTGCGCTCATTGTCCGCAGGGCTGAAAAAGAGAAGCCGAGCCCCCCAGCCTGACTGTTGGTTGCAGCAGAGTACAATCAAGTCGCCGTCATTGGTGGTCTTCATGTTGGTGAGGGCGTATGGCTTGTCCACTTTATACAGGCGTGTGCGATTCCAGTGTCCGCTCGGGAAGGGAGTACTGGCTGGCCAGTGTCTGTACAGGCGTGTGTAATCCTGTTGCGCATCATCCGGTGCTCTCTGCCACACCATGATTTCCCGGTTGTGGAAACTGATTATGGTGGCAGCCGGCTTACAGCAAAAACTGGCGAGAGAGGGAGGGCGCTTCGGCGCGGGAGGAACCAGTTCTTCTTGCCAGCCGTTGTCGTTCCAGCCATGAATTCTCATAACGGGGACGTCTGTCTTTGTTCTTGTCTTTGATGGAGCCAGGCATTCTGTAGCAAACCAGCGGCCGCAGGGGCTGAAACAGAAGGTTCTTACAGGCAGGGGGGCTGCCCCGCTGATGGTCGCTGGCTCCAACGCCAGGTGGCGCGTCTGGCGTATCTGTTGATCCAGGCAGTAGCGCAGGAAGCCAGGAAAGCTTGGGGCCGCTTGCGGCTCTTGCTGCCAGGCTTGTAGCCTGGGCAGCAGTTCGCATCCCAGGCGTTCCAGCCAGGGGCTGATGCGGCAGCTGTAGGCGCTTGCCAGCCAGGACTCGCTTGAGCGTTGATAGAGTGAACCCTGGGTTATCCACTGGCCGATAGCCCGCATCCTGGGGTCAGGCAGGTTGGCGTACCAGTGGCGGCAGACCAGCGCACATTGACTACGGGTGGTGGCGGGCAGGTAGGAGAATATCCGGCACAAGAGTTCGCCCGGCAGTGATTGGGGCCGAGGCAGGGGACCCAGCAGGGCAGAAGCCAGCGGTGCGCTGACCTGCCTCGGCCGGGCCGGGGCCAGAGGTCCGGGCGCGTCAGGAGGGGGGCTGATGCGGCGGGGCGGCGCGTCCAGGGCCGCCGGGGCGGGCGGGCGACCAGGGTGAGGCCGGTCAGACAATAGCGATGTCCCCGCTGCACTGGCCTGCGCGAGTGGGGGACTCTGGGCTGGGGGCATGGCCATGATCTGTTCACCTGCCGGAACGAAAAAACTGCTCTATGTTTGAGACAGCTCAAGGAACGAGAGAGTTCCGTTCGCTGGAGCCTTGGTGGCGGATGTGCCAGCTCCCGGCGGGTGGGACGGTCAGGTGCGGGGAACGGGCCCGTTTGTCAGAGCGTCTCATCCGGTTCAGGCCGTCCGGGGATAGAGCGATAATTGCGGGGGGGCTCAGCAGAGCAGGTCAGATGCAGGAAGTTCAAGTTGTTGGCGAAGCCGGTGATCAGGGTCAGCCCATCCGGGGATATGCATGCTGTCGAGCAGAGGGGGGAGCATCTGGAGTTACCAACTGAGCTGTCCATACTGGTCCGGTGCATGAAGTACCAGGCGGGTCTGTATGCCTTCCGCTATGGTAGCGATTACCGCGCTGAGCTCTGGCAGGAGTAGCTGCGGACAATGGACGCGTTTCTTCTGGCGTTGCATCAGAAGGTGCCACTGACCATCTGTGTTCATGTGCCAGATGGCCCAGGCTCTCCCGGTTTCCCGGGCGAGGATTTTCCCATCGGGCGAGAATTTGATTTTGAGCACGTCTGGATTCGCATGCTGTTCGAGCGTGGGCGGCGTCTCCAGTGTGGAGCCTCCCAGCCATTGATCGTCCTCACTCAGGTTCCATAGCTGCATCTGGCAGGGGGAGCGGGGGACGACCAGCTGTCGGCCATCGTTGCGAAAGGGCGCATATTCTGACAGGGCTGTGGTGGGCGAGGGGACAAAGCAGGGGAGTTCCAGCTGTAACAGCAGGATCCTGTTGTGTGTATCGAGTTGCCACAGGGACAGTTGCCGGTTTTCTCTCAGGCCCAGCATGTGGCGGGCTTCGGGGCTGAACTGGAGCTCAAGCAGAGGGGCCGGGCGACAGCTCAAGGTATAAAGCTGGGCGCTCCAGTCTTCGCGCCCGGCTGTATTGAGTGCTTTTCCCCAGAGCAGCACAGAACTCCTGTAGATGCTGGGCGGCTTGCGCGGCTGGTTGGCAGGCTGGGTGCACGCGGTGTTGAAACACAGGGCCACCAGATTTTTCTTCAGCACCCATGTAACGACAGCAGGTTCTCTCCAGTAGTGTTGTGTGTAACGAGGCTGCCAGCTTTGCTGAGTGATCAGAGAATCCGAAGTCAACATCAGGCAACCTTCGGCCGGCCTCTGCCAGAAAAACAGGCTGATCAAATCGCCGCTCTGCATGGGAAGCAGTGTGTGCTTGTCGCATGCAAGCGGAAGACTGTACAGTTCTTGTGCGCACCAGTGCCCTGAGTCTGGCACTCTGCGCCACACGAACGCATCAGGGCCATGAACATTCAACAGCCTGTCCGGAGCATGGCTTGCGAACAGGAATTTTGTGACAGGCGTGTCGGGCGCAGGGAGCAGCGTTTGCGTTTGCCAGCCTCCGTTTTGCCAGCCATAGAGACGCAGCAACAAGGGACCTGTGCCATGGAGCCGCCAGCCTGTGGCCAGCCAGCGGCTACAGGAGCTGAAACTGTGCAGGCACATGTGCTCTGTCGGCCTCCGGGGGCCGGTCACGGGTTTCAGACAGAGTTTTCCGGCCGGGAGGGGCGGCCGTTGCAGGCAGTATTGAACAAGAGCCGCCAGCAGTCGATGGGCACCTGGTTGTGGCCAGCATTGGCGGGGAGGGCTGGAAACACTGTCTGGAGCCTTGCATTGATCAGACAGGAAAACGCCGTATCTGGCGAGATAGCGCGCAGGCTCGTACAGTTTCTTTCGCCTGGGCGTCTGTTGCAGCAGCTACCGATGCGGATCCTTGTCATCCTTGTCATCCTTGTCATCCTTGTCATCCTTGTCATCCTTGTCATCCGGATGTGTCAGCTGCAGCAAGCGCACCTGGTTCCCGTCGTTGATCACCAGGCTGAGTCCGTCGGCGCTGGTGCCCCTGAGCGGGCCCGGGATGATCATCTGGGCTTGTCTGACGAGCTGTCCTTGCAGGTCCGGTGCATGAATCCACAAGCGCGTCCCTGCGTCCGCCACTTCCTCGTTTGCTGTCGTGTAGATGGCCGCGCCGACACCTGAATGCAATTCCGGGGGAGCGGGTCTGTCGTTCCGGTTGTTTTGACGGTGCATCAGCAGTTGCCATGAGGCGTTTGTGCGCCCATGCCAGACGAGCAGGGTGTCTGCGTTTCCGATTGCCAGGATCCGGTCTTCAAGGAAAAGGCACAGTGCGTGTTGCTGGTGGCTGGAAGCCGAGTCGAATGTCGATGGCGTCTCTACTGAGGCGCCTGCATGCCAATCACCGTTGTCATGCAGGTTCCATAGCTGTAGTCGATGAGGAGAGTGAGCGACGAGCAGCTGTTTTCCATCCTTTCGAAAGATAACTGTCTGTGCCATGGGGCTGCGTGGGTAGGGGCGCCAGCAGGGGCGTTGTAGCTTTTCCCGGAGGATCTGGTTCTCTGTGTCGAGTTTCCACAGGCAAAGTCGCGTGTTGGTCAGGCCCAACAGGTGTTGGCCATCGGGGGAAAATCGTATTTGAGAAAAGAATGCCATGTGACTTTTCATCCTGTACGGCTGGGCGCCCCAGAGCCCGTTCCAGGTCGGTTTGAGTCCTTTTCCCAGGATCAGGACCCTGTCCGGCCTGTTTTGTGTCTCCTCGAAAAGAAGGCCCAGCAGACCACGTCCTTTCTGGTGTGCGATGCTCTTGGGTGTGTTTCTGTACTGCTGAGGTGGCAAATGCTGCCAGCATTGCAAGCCCGTCAGGCAATTTGAGATCTGGACGTGAAGTCCAGGATAAAGATCGCCTCTTGTAGCCAGGCTGACCAGATCGTCCTCATCCGAAACCATGAGTTCATAGGGCTGGTAGGGAAAGGGGACGCTGTACAGTTTCTCAGCGCACCAGTGTCCTGCCTGTGCTGTTTTGCGCCAGACGAAGACGTCAGAGTCCTGAATAGTGAACAGCGTGTCCAGCATCCGCAGGGCGAATGTAACAACTGTGACGGGACAAACTGGCGCGGGGACGAGGGTTTGCTCGTGCCAGCCGTCTTGCTGCCAGCCATACAGGCGCAGACATGCTGTGTCTTGATTCCTGTGGCACAGTACGGCCAGCCAGCGGCTGCAGCGGCTGAAAGAGAGCATCTGCACAGGCTCTGTCACCGGTGGATGGCAGCTCACCGATTTCAGGCTCAGTTGACTGGTCTGCAGTGGGGGCTGGTGCAGGCTGTAGCCAATGAGTCCGGACAGACAACCCAGGGCTGTTCGTTCCTGGCGACGCAGCAGCTGCTCTGAGTCTGGTGTCAGGCATGGCTGTTGCCGTTCTTTCTGCAGCCGCACCAGCTCCTGGTGCTGGCGTTGCAGCAGCGGGAACAATGGATGCTTCTGCCGGGCCAGCAAGGGGCCTGTGCGACGGCTGTAACCGACTGCCAGCTGGCGGAAATCCAGGCGGCGCACAGGCGAAAGCGTCTCCAGCCACTGGGCTATCCGTGGTCTGATGCTGGGCAGGCTGGCGTACCAGCGGTGGCATACCAGTGCGCACTGGCTGTGCGTTGAGAGTGGCAGGCAGTCGAATATCAGGGACAGAAGTTCATGGGGAAAAGACTGGATGCACGGCCGCTGGCAGCCTGAGGCTGGAGTCGGGGCCGGGGCGCTGGCAAGGGCCTGATCTGTCTCCTGCTGTCCAGACTGCGTTGCTGCGGGCGTGCTGGAGCGGGTCAGGCTGTGTTTCCTCACAGCTGCCAGGCCAGGTGATCTGCCGGTTTGAGCTGCCTGGTCGGGGCCGGGTTGCGGTATCGCTTCGGGGTGGCCGGGGGAGCGATCGTAGGAGACGTTCATGGGGATGTCCATCATTGCGATTGCGTTGTCGTTGTTCTTTGACTCTGTCGCTATCTGATGGTTTCACAGGCCAATGACTTGGCGGTCATCGCCTTGTGCTGGAGGGGGGAGCCAGGGGGCGGGCACCCGGCGATAACAGACTGAAGTCGTGTCAGTTCCCCGTTTTTTTTTGCGCCACAAGCCAGCGCCCTGGTGAGTGGGCTCTTTGAAACTGCAGTGGGCTCAATATGGCAGAGATTGAACTCAGCATTCTTGCCAGGCAGTGTCTTCAGCGGCGCATTCCTGAGCGGGAAATGATGAAGACAGAAGTATTGCCTGGGAGGTAGAACGCAACCAGTATCAGCATAAAACGGACTGGCGGTTTACGACTGAAGACGCTCGGGTAAAGCTGAAGAAGCTTTGCTCATCAAGCCCATTGAAAGTATGTGCTGTTCGCTTGCAAGTGTTGTACGGCTCTGGCAGTTGTCGCAACAACGTGCATCGATTGGGCAAATTGTTGTATGAAAAAGATCGGGATAAGCCGCGTCTCCTGCAAAGAGCCGCTTAAGCAGAGTCAACCACCAACCCGGAAATCAAATCGCCGCTGGTGAGAATTGTCCGTGCCTGAAAATCAATGTGTCGACTGGTTTGAAATTTGGGAGGGTTTTCGGACTGGCACTATTTGATTCTGAAATCCTCATGCAAATTACCCCAATGATCCTTAAGGTTTTTCTTCTGTATCTCATTCATTGGGAGATCTTTAATGGCTTCTCGCCAGAGATTTCGGGCCTTGTCCATTACATCATCCAAGTGAGGTTTAATTATTCTCCATGGAATCTCGGCACGATCAGCCCAGGACTGAAAATGTGGCATTGATACGTCATACCAATCTTTAGTCTTCCCTAAATTGAGCGCGTAATTCGTCTCGCCATCGATATATACGCTCGTGGTAACTATATCGTATGCTGGCGAAAGCCTTGGTGTGATTTTATCTGAATAAATCAAACTCCAGTTTTTCAAATGCGCATCACCGTTGGCGAGAAGAATGTTAACGAGCAATCGCCTGGCGAATTGTTGTGCATCGGCCAGGCCGTCACCAGAATAACCGTAAATAATCCGGCCGATTTGCTCGTAGCTTGCTGAGTTGTATTTTTCATAGGCATACTTGACCAGTACCTGGGCAAAGTCTTCCATGTGGATACGCACATCCTCATCGCGATCAAAACGTTTGATGGCGAAGGCCAGCTTTTCATCGGGCAGGCTTATCTGAGGAAGATTGTCGATCTTGTTCAACGCGACCAGCTTGATTTCTGGAATGTCGACTCCAACGAATTCCGCAAGTTTCATTGCGGTGTATTCGTTCACAGGTACATCTTTATGCTTGGTGGAAGGGGTTTTTACAATCCAATCCCCCAAAACATCGCCTTTGGAAAGATTGTAGCGTCCATCCTTTTTCTTCATGGAAAATTTCATCTGAACGCCGGCCAACGAAAATTTATTTTCCGAAAATACTTTGTCAAACTTCAGTGCTCGAGCTTTGCCGTAAGTATCAAGAACACTATCTGGGACATCTTCAGGTTCCATCGGCTCAGCCACCAAAGCGCCCGGGAGGTCAGCACCTAAATATGAGAGCATATGGAACTCGTTGTCGACATGGATTTTGAGCCCTTGCGCAATCAACTCCCGCAAGGATCCCTCCGGAAGCAAATTGGACAACGCAGGATGCAATCTTTGGTTTCTTGCCCAGGGTTCCGACATTATTTTTTCAGAACGCGGAAACGCTGGGTGGGTAATCAAACTGAATGTGGGGCGACCTACATCACTCTTGAACTCCTCGGCAAAGCTCAGCACATTTCTACCACCTTGAAATCCAGCCAAATAGCCAACCAGCCTGTCGTGCAAGCTCAGCTTGAGTACGTTTATTTTATCGGCACGGCTATCGCTCATGACTCATCCCCCAGCAAATCCTGCCAGGGATCATCTGAAAGACTTTTCCTGGCCTCTTCTTTTGCAGGTTGTGCAGATTTTTGTGCCTGGGACACAGGCTTCTTGCCTGGCTCGGTACTCTCCTGTTCAAGCAGCGCCATAACAGCGCCAAGCTTTTCCTTTGGTATGAGCATAAGTTCGCTATTCAAGCCCTTGGCGATCAACTCCAGGGTTTTTAGTCTGGGGTTGCCTTTGGACTCCAGGCGCTGATATTGCTGACGAGATACGCCTACACGCAACATCATGTCACTCTGTTTGAGGCCGAGTGTCATTCGCCGCTGTTTTATCTGGTGCAGTATCGAAGTCATCAGTGTAAACACATAGGTTTCTTGTATAGCTAATGGCAACATGTTAGTTGCTTTTACTTCACAAGGCAATCTATTCGTTGCTTTTGCTTCACAAGGCAATCTATTCGTTGCTTTCACTTCGCAAGGCAACCTATTCGTTGCTTTCACTTCGCAAGGCAATCTATTCGTTGCTTTCAAGGGGTTCACCACACCAGAAACAGATAAAGCAACACAAGCATTGCTTTATGGTTTTTCAGCTCTCTTTGTCGGTCCGCCATTGCGCCTGCGATGCCTGGCTGCGGTGCGCCCCTGAACGCAAGACAGGGAGCGGATCTGCTGCTTGCCTTTGGGGCTGCTGGCAGACTGACTGAGGCAGCTTTCTGCAAAGGCTTCAATGTCGACCTGGCACAATCTGGCAGCAGCTTTTAACAAGTTCCGGTTGGTTTTTGCGGAGGAGTACTCCCCTGAAGCTGGCTTTCCAAGGCTTGCGCATCAGTTAACCCGGGTTCTGGAGTCGTATCAAGGCGTGCGGGAGCAGCACCTCTCAGGCAAAGCCACTCAAAGCACTTGTGACTTGCGACTCGTGACGGGTTGCGCCCTGAGGGGGAATGGCTCCTGTCATGGCGGCCTTTGTCATGGCGGCTGGGTGCCCTTGCCCTCCGGGTGGGTCAGCTGATGAAAACGCACCTGATGGCCGTCCCTGATCAGCAGGGTGAGTCCGTCCGGACTGGCCCCCACTATTGGACCATGGATGACCCGTTGGGCTTGTGTGACAAGCTGTCCGTGCGGGCCTGGCGTCTGAATCCACAGACGGGTTTCTGCCTCCTGGGGATCCTTGGCTGTCGTCTGGATTGTCGCGTAGCAACCTCGCAGGAATATCTGGGGAACGGGGCCGTTGATACTGTCGTTGGGGCGTCGCATCAGCAGCTGCCATTGGCCATCGGGGCGCCGCTGCCAAAGGAGCAGACTGGTGTCGGTTTTGCGTGCCAGCAGCCGGCCATCCAGCGACATATGGAGTGAGAATTCCTCGGAGGCGAGGTTGAGTGTCGGCGGTATCTCGACTGTAGTGCCGGCTCGCCATTGATTGCACGCGTTCAGGTTCCATAGCTGTAGTCGCTGTGGAGAACTGGGGACGACCAGCTGCTTTCCATCTGCGCGAAAGAGAATCATCTTTGTCAGAGTGGTGTTGGGGGGGAAATGCTGACCGGGGAGCTCCAGCTTCTTTCGCAGCACTTTCTTGTGGGTATCCAGTTGCCACAAGCAGAGTGTCATGCCTGTCAAACTCAGCAGGTGCTGACCATCGGGGGACAATTTTATGCGGGTCACAGGAGTCGGGCGATCTTTCAGCCTGTACAGCTGGGAACCCCAGTTCCAGTGGTGGCTGCCAGGATCGAGCCCTTTTCCCCAGATCAGTATTGAATTCTGGTAGACAGGGCCTGGCCTGGTTTTTTCACAGTCAAGCAGCAGGGCCACCAAACCGAGTCCGTCCTGGTGTGTAATGACCCTGGGCACCGGGCTGTAGTGGTGTGGTGGCAAATGCTCCCAGCACTGCCGGTCCCTCAGACAGACTGAAATCTGTATGCGAAGGCCAGAACCTGCGCGCGTCTTTCTGGACAGGCTGATCAGATCGTCGTTCACCGCGATCATGAGGTTATAGGGTTTGTAGGCGAGCGGGACGCCGTACAGTTTTTTCCTGCACCAGTGTCCTGAGTCTGCTGCCGGGCGCCAGACAAAGATGTCAGAGTCCTGAACAGTGAGCAGCCTGTCCGGTGTCTGTCTGGCGAATCTGACAACTGCGACGGGACCGACCGGCGTGGGGACGAGGGATTGTTCGTGCCAGCTGTGGTCGTGCCAGCCGTACAGGCGTATGGATGCCAGGCCGTCATCCCGCCGAAAGCGTACAGCCAGCCAGCGGGTGCACAGGCTGTAAGCGACTGCCAGCACCGGCTCTGTCAGCGGTGGCTGGCAGTTCACCGGCTTCAGGCTCAGTTGTCCGGCCTGAAGTTGCGGGTGTTGCAGGCTGTATGCAATGAGCCCGGACAGAAAACCCCGGGCTGCGCGTGCCTGGCGGCGTAGCAGTTGCTCGCTGTCCGGTGTCAGGCAGGGCTGTTCGCGCGCTTTGAGCAGTCGCACCAGCTCCTGATGCTGGCGTTCCAGCAGCGGGAATAATTCATGTCCTTGCCGGGCCAGCAAAGGGCCTGTGTGCTGGCTGTAACTGGCTGCCAGTTGGCAGAACTTGATGCGGTGCGAAGGAACCATGCTCTCCAGCCACTGGGCTATCTGTCGTCTGATGCCGGGCAGGTTGGCATGCCAGCGGCGGCACACCAGTGCACACTGACTGTGAGTCGAGAGTGCCAGGCAATCAAATATCAGGCCCAGAAGCTCGCCGGGAAGCGACTGGATGCCAGCTTGCAGGCAGGTTGGTGTGCCACCATCGCGTGAGGCGCTGGCAAGGGGCCGTGCTGTCTCATGCTGTCCTGGCGGTACGGTTGTGGCTGCGCTGACGAGGGTCAGGCTGCGTCCTCTGTCAGTTTTTGGGCAGGACGACGCGCTGGCTGGCGCAGGCTGGTCGGGGCCCGGCTGCGCTGCTGACTGGGGGCGCCCGGGTGCGCGATCAGGGGAGATGTTCATGGGTATGCCTGTCTGTTGCCGTTGCGTATGGACTCCGTTGCCGTCTGAAAGTTTCATCGGCTGACGGGTTACCAGGGGCAGCGCCTGAAAGGCAATGGAAGACGAGAGGCACGCCTTGCCACGGCGATGTTTCCGCTTGTCAGGGACGAAAAACAAAAAAGCGTTCAGTGGGATCAAGGAAGGCGACAATCGTCGTCGCCGTCATTGTGGCCTCTGCTGCGGCTGCGGGTGTTGCTTGTCATCAGGATGGGTCAGTTGCAGAAAACGTAGCTGGTTTTCCTCCGCTACCAGCAGGGTGAGTCCGTCAGGACAGGTTCCCACTATTCGGCCATGGATGACCAGTTGGACTTGCTCGCTGAGCTGTCCATACTGGTCGAGTGTATGAAAGAGCAAGCGGGTTCCCGCCTCCTGTGCATTCTTTGCCGTCGTCCAGATCCCCCTGGAGTAGCCCTGCATAAATACACGGGGAAAAAGTCCATTGATACTGTCGTTTGGGCGCTGCATCAGCGGTTGCCATTGGCCATCTGTGCGCAGCCGCCAGATGAGCAGGCTGTCTTTGGTGCTTCTTGTCAGCAGCTGACCATCAAGAGAAAACTCGATCAGGCACTCCTGGTTGTAGTATTCGACATCAAGTGTCGGCGGTATCGCCAGTGTCTCTCCCTCAGACCAGTGATCGTTCTCATCCCGGTTCCACAGTTGCAGTTCGTATGGGGAGCCGGGAATGACCAGCTGTTTTCCATCCATCCGGAAGGAAGCCACATTTGTCAGGGTTGTCAGTCGGGGAAAATGCTGGCAGGGAAGCTGCAGCTGCTTGAGCAGGACTTTGTTCTGCGTATCGAGTTGCCACAAGTAGAGTGTCATGGCTGTCACACCCAGCAGTTGCTGACCGTCCTCGGATAAACGGATTCGGGTGATGGGGAGCCTGCGCTCTTTCAGGATGTACAGCTGGACATCCCAGACCGGGGGCCAGGCAGGACTGATCCCTTTTCCATGGATCACTATTGCATTCGTATAGGCGGGGGCAGGCCTGTTGTGTCTATAGACAAAATTCTGGGCCACCAAACCGAGCCCCTTCTGGTGTGTAATGACCTTGGGCACTTTTGCGTAGTGCTGTGGAGGTAAATGCTTCCAGCGCTGCTGATTGGGCAGACAGGTTGAGATCTGCATTCGAAACCCGGGATTTCTGCTTGTGCCCCTCATGCTGGACAGGCTGATCAGATCGTCGTCAATCGGGACTATGAGGTTGTAGGGCTGCCAGGAGGGCGGGATCGCGTACAGTTTTTCAGCATACCAGTGTTCTGAGTCGGCGGCTTTGCGCCGGACAACGACGTCCTGACCCTCAATGGCGAACAGCGTATCCGGCATCTGTATGGCGAATTTGACCACGCGGACGCCATCAGTCGGCGCCGGGATGAGGGTTTGCGCATGCCAGCTGTCCTTGCTCCAGCCGTACAGGCGCAAGGATACAGAGCCTCCATCCGGTCGATAGCGTACTGCCAGCCAGCGGCCACAAAAGCTGTTTTCGACTGCCACAACAGACGCGGTCATTGGCGGATAGCAGCTCGCCGATTTCAAGGTGAGATGTCCGGGCTGAAGCTGGTGGTGTTGCAGGCTGTAGGCAATGAGTCCGGACAGAAAGCCCTGCGCTGTGCGCTCCTGTTGGCGTAGCCGCATCTTGCTCGCTGGTGTCAGGTCTGGCTGTGCGCGCGCTTGCTGCAGCCGCAGCAGCTCCTGGTACTGGCATTCCAGCACCGGGAATAATTTATGTCCCTGCCGGGCCAGGAAGGGGGCTGTACGACTACTGTAACCTGTTGCCAGCTGCCTGAACCGCAGGCGCTGCGGCGCAATAAGGCTCTCCAGCCACAGGGCCAGCGTTTGTCTGGTGGTGGGCAGGTTGTTGTACCAATGGTGGCACACCAATGCACACTGGCTGTGGGTTGAGACTGCCAGACAGTCGAAGATCAGGCCCAGAACCTCCTGGGGCAGAGATTCGATGCCAGCGAGCTGGCAGCCAGGGGCTGGATCAGCGCAGGGTATTCTGGCCAGGGGCTGTGCTGCCTCATGCTGTCCTGGCTGCACTGTTGTGGCTGTGCTGACGAGGGTCAGGCTGCGCCCTCCTGCAGTTTTCGGGCCGGGCGGCCCGCTGGCTGGCGCGGGTCTGTGGGGACCTGGCTTCGCTGTTGACCGGGGGCGCTCGGGTGCGCGATGAGGGGAGATGTTCATGGGCATTCCTGTCAGTTGGTCGTTACTCCTGCTTTGGACTCTGTTCGCGCTTGAAAGTTTCGGCCAGAAGCTTGTCGGAGCCACCGCATTTTCAGGGCGGAGGGGGCGTCATTGCGGTCTGTGGTCTGGCTGTTGCGGTGTATTGTCCTGCGGACGCGCCAGCTGCAGAAAGCACAGCCGGCCACTGTCGTGGTCCTTGATCACCAGGCTGAGTCCGTCCGCGCTTGAGCTGAAGAGTGAGCCCGGGATGACCATCCGGACTTGTCTGATGAGCTGTCCTGCCAGATCCGGTGCATGAATCCACAACCGGGGCCCGGCAGCCGCTGTCTCACAGGCTTGCGTATAGACAGCCGTGCTGAAACCTCGCTGGAATATCAGGGGGAAGGACGCGTCGGTACTGTTGTTGTGACGCTGCAGCACAAATTGCCATTGGCCGTCCGCTGCCTGGTGCCAGACAAGAAGGGTATCCAGGTTTTGTATTGCCAGGATTTCGCGCTCACTATAAAGCTGCAGTGCGCGCCGCTGGTGGTGGGAATCGACGTCGAATGTCGAAGGCGTCTCTATGCTGGTTCCTGCAAGCCAGTCACCATTTTCGTGCAGATTCCAGAGTTCGAGTCGGTGGGACGAGCGCAAGACAACCAGCTGTTTTTCATTGTTTCGAAAGCAGGCTGTCTGTGCCATGAGGCTTTGTGGGTGGGGATGCCAGCAGGACAATCGCAGCTTCATCAAGAGAATTTTATTCTGTGTGTCGAGTTCCCACAGGTAGAGTCTCGTGTCGGCCAGGCCCAGCAGGTAATGGCCGTTGGGGGAGAACTTGATTCGATCCAGGGGGGGCGTGCGCACTTTCAGCCTGTACAGCTGGGCACCCCAGAGCCAGGAGTTGCGAGCATCGAGTCCCTTTCCCAGGATCAGTACCGAATCTGTGCGGGCCGGATTCGACCCGGTAGTGTTGCCAAAAAGCAGGGCCAGCATACCGAATCCGTACTGGAAGGAAATAACCTTGGGTACTGTGCGGTAGAGCTGTGGTGGAAGATGCTCCCAGCATTGCAAACCCGTCAGGCAGACTGAGATCTGGATGCGCAAGCCCGAAGGGTGGAATCTCCTCTTTCGGGACAGGCAGATCAGGTCGTCCTTCTCCGACACTATGATGTTGTAGGGCAGCCAGGGGAAGGGGACCTCGTACAGTTTTTCAGCGCACCAGTGCCCTGAGTCTGCGGCCCGGCGCCAGACAAAGACAGCAGCGCCCTGAATGGTAAACAGGGTGTCCAGCATCTGTCTGGCGAATTCGACACGGGTGACGGAACACACCGGTGCGGGGACGAGGGTTTCCTGATGCCAGCTGCCGTCGCGCCAGCCGTACAGGTACAGGGGGGTCACGCCATGATCCCGCTGGCAACGTACAGCCAGCCAGCGGTTGCAGATGCTGCCGGTGACTGTCAGCACAGGCTCTGGTACGGGTGGATGGCAGCTCACCGGCTTCAGACGCAGTTGTCCTCCAGTCTGAAGTGGGGAGTGTTGCAGACTGTAGCCAATGAGTCCGGACAGAACGCGGTAGGCTGTCCGTTCCTGGTGGCGCAGCAGCTGCCTGGTGTCTGGTGTCAGGCCGGGGCGTTGGTGTGCTTGCTGCAGCCGCACCAGTTCCTGGTGCTGGCGTTCCAGTATGGGCCATAGTGCATGTCCCGGTCTGGCCAGCAAGGGGCCTGTACGACTGCGATAACCCATTGCCAGCTGGCTGATCCGCTGGCGATTCGGCCGGCACAGGCTCTCCAGCCACTGGGCTGCCCGTTGTCTGGTGGTGGGCAGGCTGTTGTACCAATGGCGGCACACCAGTGCACACTGGCTGTGGGTTGAGACAGCCAGGTAGCCAAAGATCAGACGGAGAACCTCTTGGGGAAGAGACTGGATGCCAGTGCGCTGGCAGGTCGAGGAGGCATCCGGTAGAGAGACTGCGGCAAGGGCCCGTGCTGTCTCATGCTGCTGCGGCCAGGCTGTTGCAGGCGTGCTGGCGGGCGTCAGGCTATGCCCTCCCAGTGTTGTCCGGCTGGGCGGCTCGTCGGTTTGCGTTGCCTTGTCGAGGCCTGGTGCGGGTGTTTGTGCGGGGCGGCCGCAGGAGACGTTCATGGGGTATTCCATCATTGGTTGGCCGTGAACCTGGACGCTGTCACCGCCTGAAAGTTCCAGAAATCAATGGGGCACCGGCACCCCCTCTGTTCAGGGAGACAGCAGGGAGATGAGAGGCACAGCTTGCCAGGGGGGCGGTCAGGACTCAGAGAGCTGAAGGCGGGGGATGGCTCCCGTCAGTGCGCCCCCGGCTCTGGCTGCGGGCGTGCAAGGTCCTGCGGATGCACCAGCTGCAGACAGTGCACCTGACTACCTTCGTTGAAGAACAGGGAGAGTCTGTCCGGGCTTTGGGCGAAGAGCGGGCCTGGGGTGGACATCTGCACTTGTTTGGAAAACTGTCCGTGCAGGTTCGATGCATGAATCCACAAGCGGGTTCCTGCACCCGATATCTCATTCGCTGTCGTATAGATAGTCGTCCCGCAACCTTGCGTGAATTGCGGGGGCGCGGGTCGCTCGGTTCTGTTGTTGTGGCGCTCCATCAGAAGTTGCCATTGGCCATCCGTACCCAGCTGCCAGACAAGCATGGAGTCTGCGTTTCGCAGTCCCAGGGTCTGTTGCTCAATAAGGAGAGGGCACAGTTCGCGTTGCTGGCTGTCGGAATGGATGTCGAATGTCGTCGGAATCTCCAGTCTGGCTCTTTCAATCCAGTCACCATTTTCATGCAGACTCCACAGTTGTAGTTGGTGTGGGGTGCAGGCGACCAGCAACTGTTTGCCATCTTCCCAAAAGCAGGCTCTCTGCGTCACGTAAATGTGCCGGGAGGACGGCCAGCAGGAGAATTGCCGTTTTTTCAGGAGTACCTTGTTCTGTGTGTCGAGTTCCCACAGACAGAGTTTGTCGCCCCCCAGACCCAGCAGGTGCTGACCGTCAGGGGATAAACATATTCGGGTCACGGGGGGCGTGCAGGGATTCAAAGTATACAGCTGAGCGCCCCAGAGCCCGTGGCTGGCCGGATCGAGTCCCTTCCCCTGGATCAGTATTGACGTGGTGTGGACCGGATATGGCCCGGGTTTGGTCCAATTCCACAGCAGGCCCAGCATACCCAGGCCCCTGCGGCATGTCGTTAACATGGGCACTCTTGTGTACTGCTGTGGTGGAGCATGCTCCCAGCATTGCAAATCCGCCCGGCAGATTGAGATCTGGACGTGAAAGCCGGGAGCACGGCCCTCTCTTCTGGACAGGCCGATCAGGTCGTCCTCGTCCGAAACTACGAGCATGTAGGGCCGGTAGGAAGAGGGGACGCTGTAGAGTTTCTCAGCGTACCAGTGTCCGGAGGTTGCAGCCAGGCGCCAGACAAAGACCTCAGAGCCCTGCATGGTGAACAGCGTGTTCAGCATCCGTTCGGCAAATGCTGTGCATGTGACGGGATAGACCGGCGCGCCAACGAGCCTTTCCTCGTGCCAGCCACCATCGCGCCAACCGTACAGGCGCAGGGCTGCTGCAATGCCGGGGTCGCCTGGATCCCGCTGGTATCTTGTGGCCAGCCAACGACTGCAGGGGCTGCGGTCGACTGTCAGAACCGGTTCACTGGGTGGCGGATGCCAGCTCACGGGTTTCAGGCTCAGTTGTCCCTCCTGAAAGCGGTGGTGTTGCAGACTGTATCCAATGAGTCCGGACAGCAAGCCGCAGGCTGTTTGTTCCTTGTGGCGCAGCAGCTGCTGTGTGCCGGGAGTCAGGTCGGGCTGTTGGCGTGCTGTCTGTAGTCGTACCAATTGCTGGTGCTGAGTTTGCATAGCCGGGAATAATTTATGCCTTTGCCGGGCCAGAAAGGGACCTGTACGACTGCTATATCCGACCGCCAGCGGCGGAATCCTCAGGCGCTGTAACGGAGAAAGACTCTCCAGCCACCGGGCTATGCGTTGTCTGGTGGTGGGCAGGCTGGCGTGCCAGTGGCGGCACACCAGTGCGCACTGGCCGTGAATGGAGAGTGGCAGGTAGTCGAATATCTGGCACAGAATCTCGTGGGGCAGATCCTGGATGCCAGCCTGCAGGTCAGCCGGGGCTGCATCAGAGAGCTGTACGCTGGCAAGGGGCGGTGCTGTTTCATGCTGCTGCGGCAGAGCCTTTGCGGCCATGCTGACGCGCGTCAGGCCGGGTTTGCACCAGGCTGTCAGGCTGGACGGCGCGCAGGTTGCGGCGGGCTTGTTGAGGCCCGGTTCAGGCGCTTCGGCTCGGCCTGGCGAGCGATCGGAGAAGATGTTCATAGGAAATGTCCTTTTTCGTTTTGTCGTTGCTTTTGGACTCTGTCGTCGTTTGAAAGTGTTATGGCAGCAAGGGCGTGATGGCAGCCTCTCTATGGCCGGTGATGCGCCTTGTCGCGAGGGTGAGTGCTGCCAGGATGAGTCAGGTGGCCAGCCATTGCCCCTGTTCTGGTAGCGGCGACTGTAGCCAGACTCGTTCGCGCACTAGCGGTTGATAATGGGCCCTGATGCGATCTGTGTTCATGACGACAGCCCGGCGCTTCATGACGTAATTGAGGTCCCTGTTCGTACCCGGGCCGTCTACCGCACCCGATCGTGTTTGGGTGTTGCTGTCACGGCGGCTCCTGTTGCCGGGGCATGTGGTTCTCGTCGGCCGGGCCGGTCAGCTGCTGCAACTGAAGGCAACGCTCGTGGCCGCACACCAGCGTCAGGCCGTCTGGTGCGGCATGGGTCATGGGTCCGCTGATGGGCGTCATCATCAGTTTGTACAGTTGTCCATACTGGTTGATTGCGTGAAACCACAAATGGGTCTGACCCCTGCGGTCTTGCGCTGAGGTACAGACCGTCCGGCCGAGGGGCAGTGGGAACATGCAGGGAGGGGGCATGTAGTAAAGGTTTTTTGGCTTTCGGCATTGCATCAGGCAGTGCCAGCGCCCTCCCCTGATCCTGTGCCAGAGGCAGGTGCTTTTGTCGGTGCTCCTGGTCAGCATGAGTCCGTCGCACGACGATTTTATGCTGAGCAGCATGTGGTCGCGATCGCATTTGTCCCAGTGAGAAGGATGACTGCGGCAATAGTCTTTGGTACTCGTTGTTGTTTCTATTGTTCTCCCTTGTCGCCATTTACCATCCTCACCCAGATTCCACAGCTGCATTGTGTTGTGGGGGTACCAGGGGACGACCAGCTGTTTTCCATCACCCCGAAAGGCGGTCTCGTCGGACAGGATGGTTGGTGGCAGAGGGGGGCACCAGGGAATCTCCAGTCGCCTTATGAGAATTCTGTTGTGGGTGTCGAGTTGCCACAGGCACAGTGAGTGGTCACGTGTCAGACCCAGCAGGTG
>Ga0209020_1000980_pt1 | contig 31704 bp, 25 predicted proteins | sample PinacodermBB_FD_187298 | JGI IMG/M metagenome (GOLD analysis project Ga0209020, IMG submission 187298) | Host-associated microbial community of the marine sponge Aplysina aerophoba from Gulf of Piran - sponge pinacoderm, lysed by bead... | ecosystem: Host-associated > Porifera > Sponge >... | reverse complement strand
AGTTTGATAAAGTCTTCCATAACTTCTTCTTCCACTGTGGGGCAACCCTCGTCCTCGCTCACTGCATCGGATGCGGGAATGACGCCCTCGTGCAGGCTATTGGGCCAGCAGAATTGCACTGCGCCTGCTTTTACCAAGGCGCGGAGAAAAGAATAGCTACGCAAAAACTGCGTTACCAAATCTTCGCCTGTGTCCTCCAGGGCTCCAGCCACTCGCTGTGCTCTCTGCAACGCCTGCGCCTTCTTCGAGAAGGCACTCTTGCGTCTCAGGCGTTCTTTGCGATCTAGTCTCGAGAGATCTTCCTCATTTCGGACGACCTTTGCGGAAGATGTGCGGTCTTTTTTGAAACTTTCGGCCAGTTTGCTGTAATTAATTCCATACATTTTGTCAAAATCTTTACCATATCTCATATTCCAATAATTAATATCGTCAACATTTACAATTGATGTCAGCATTTTATGTGCACGGTATGCTTCATTTGTGTGGTATACAACTTCCCTTGTTTCCTTATTCAGCACTCCGGTTATTTCTGGTTTTTTGAGGACTTGCACTGCGTCCTCCTTAAAGAGCTCCCCTCTCAGCTTCAAATCCACGCGGGTAAGTACATCCTTCATCACGTCTGGAGTGAAAACTGTGCGCAGCACAGCGTCCTCAAGGAGGATCTCCTCGCGAATGCGCAATACCCCCCCTTCGTGCATCTTTTGGACAAGCAAGAGGAATGGCTTCCCAGAACACCGTGGATACTTTTGCCTTATCAATTTAACGCGCTTTAATAGATCTGCCCTTAAATTTGACGCAGCCAGTCTCTCTGCCTCTTCCCTGGAAAATTTTCGACCTTTCTCCAGAAACTCCACCAAGTTGCGTACTTCCTCGCTAATGCACCTGGATTCCCCCGAATCCCTGGCAAGAAATAAACCCTTAATTCTGGCCAACACCTCCTCACACGATGGAGCCTCACTTTCTGCGACCGCTTCACCCCATGCGATTGGCGTGAAAACGGCGCAAAACACCAAGCCAAGCACAGAGACCCACCTTCTCCTGCACAAACCATTGACATTTAACATCAGAGTCTCCTCCTCCACGCGCACCCAGCGCACGAAGATAAACGACGAAAGACTAGTATGATTGAGACCAATGTCCATGTGATTGAAAAAACCAGCCGGAATCACCAGCCCAGTGCGGCGCACACCAAGCGGAGGCGGTACGCCAGCAACCGCTCCAGCACGTCTGTGTCCCTGTCGCCGCGTCATTGCTGTGAACACCAAAGGGTGCGCATGTCGGCGCGGCTTCCGATACAGGTCCTCGCGCACCTGGCCCCTGACGACCGCACCCGCTGTTATCCCCGTCTTTGCACACAAACCCTGGGCCAGCTTGCCAGAGACAGAGTGCCAGGCCCGGCCCCTGCTGTCACTCGATGACTGTCGCTGTGACTACTGACAATGCCAGCCATAAAGCCCTGCACCTGTTCGTGGCTGCTGACCGGAACCTCTTGCCGCAGCAGGCCATGGCACTACAAGGTCCTCGGCCGATGCGGCTGTGCCCCGCCAGGGTCGCAAGAGCAAGGCGAGCGGTGCCGCATCAAATCGCAACGGGCGGTGCGGGACAGGGACGGCGGCACCTCCGTGTTGTGCCAGACGGCGCAGCTCTTGCCCAGACAGTGACAGGACGGGAAGGCCACCGCCTGGCCGCCTTGTACAGACGCGGGACGCCAGCGACTCTGGCGCATCTGGCGGCGTCACCAGCCGGCTACTGTCGTCAGACTTGGCGGCAACAGCTGACCTGGTCCCACCCGGGTCGGCCTCCAGGACAGCGGCACCCGGGCGGCGCGGCACCAGCACGCGGGCAGGGGACAAATCTTCCTGGCCACAGGGAACAGCCTGGCTTCTGCTGCCGGCAGGCGGACACCCGCGTTCTTCTTTCCACCGGGGCCCCTGATGTCCATGCCGGCCAACCCGGGAATCGCTTCGTTGCTGTTGCGCTGCGCCCGGGCATGGCCCGGTGCTGTTCCTGACTGGCGTGCGCACAGGCTGCCGGCGTACCAACCTTGTGCCAGCGCCTGGCTGCGAACCATCAAAAGGATTGTCGCGCCTGTGCATAGCCAGGTGAGCGCACAGCATGCGCTTGTGTGCAAAGCCGCGTCCGCAATCCTCGTGTGGACAGGAAAAACGCTTTTCTCTGGCATGGAAACCCAGGTGCTTCTTCAGGCCGTACACGACAACGAATCGCTGTCCGCAGCCCTCTACTGTGCAGACAAAGGGTTTGTCGCCGGTGTGGCGGCGCAGATGCCGGGTCAGACTTCCTGTCTGGGTGAACCTTTGCCGGCAGTCCTCGTGGGGACACACGCAGGGCTTGTTACCGGTATGGCGCCACGCATGCACCCGTATGGCATTGCGGTAGGCCGCGCGCATGCCACAGACCTCGCAGGAGTACGCCAGGGCGGGAGGGGCAGTGTGTCCGCGCAGGTGAACAGCCAGGTTGCCTGACTGGGCGAACCGTCTTGCGCAGTCTTCACGTGGGCAGACAAAGGGTTGTGCACCCGTATGGACGCGCAGGTGCCTCTTGAGATTGTTCGCACAGGCATGGAGCTTGCCGCAGCTCTCCAGCGGGCAGGCAAACGGCTTCTCACCGGTGTGAGTCCGCAGATGAGGTTTGCGATTGTTGGCACTGATACCCCGTTTTCCGCAGCCTTCGTACGGGCACACCCACACCTGTTTTACCGCCTTTTTCCGTCTGTGGACGCGCAGGTGTGCCATCACATGACATTTTTTTGCAAACCTTCGTCCACAGCCCTCGCCCGGGCAGAGAAAGGGACCTTGCTCGACGTAAAGCGGCGGCGGGACCAGCTCTTTCTTGTGCGGGAGGTACGGCCCGCTGTCGGCTTCAACGGATGGGAGGGCCAGCACCGGCGAGCGACCTGACACCTGTTTTGAAAGCATGGCTGTACCAGGTTGTGTGACAGGCCTGTTGCCCCCGGGCCTGCTGCGTCCGAGCGCTGACAGCCCGGTCAGCAGCCCGGTCCGGTCAGCGGCCGTCCTGTTCAAAGTCGCTTTCCCCTGTTGGTACTGCCACAGCCAGGTCGAACGGGCTGCCGGCCGACCTCAACGGCTGCAACACAGACATCAGCCCGTCCTGGCGGTGAGGGGCGGGCAGGCGCCGTGCCGGCAGTGCGGCCGGCCGGGCCACTCCGGGGCGCGGGTGAACACGCCGTCTGGGGAGCGACACTGATGGCAGTGCCACACCGGCCTGCACGGGCGGGTGGGAGACGGCCTGACCGCGTCGGCCGGCACGCCCGGGCACACACGCAAAGGCCTGAGCCGGTCCGCCAGCATGACCGGGATGACCGGGCGCGCGCGGGCCGGCCTGGCTCTGGCGTGTCGGCTTGCAACTGGCGCGAAAGGCGACAGTGCCAGACTGGATGGAGTCGCGGGCCAGGCGCAGGGCCATGACACCATGCTGGGCGGCGTAGCGGCTCATGCGCAGGGCGATGCTGGCATGCTGGGCAGCATGGCGGGCCAGGCGAAGTGCCGTTACGCCATGCCGGGCTGTATAGCCTGGCGGTCGCGGGGCGGCCGGACCCAGCCCGGCCCATAGCGGCGACTGGTGCGCGCCGGCCAGTGGCGCCATGCCAAGGCAGGGCCAGGTACTGGCGGCCGGCTGGTCCAGACAGTCCGGCTCCACGCCGGGCGAGGCGCCAGGCGGCAGGCCGGGACCTGGCAGCCCTGCGCGACAGGAAGGCGATGACCCGCAGTCCTGATGCCAGGAAAACAAGGAGGGGACCCGCCTGGATTCTGCTGTGTCCAGCTGCCGCAGCTTGCGCCCCTGAAGGACCCGATGGCCCTGGTGGGAGGCCAGATGCCGGTGCAGACCGCTGCGCTGTACAAACCGCTTTGTACAGCCTTCCTGCCGAAAGGCCAGGGTGTTTTCTCTGCGGTGCGTACGCCTGTGTGCACGCAGCAGACCTGGTTGCGCGAACCCTCTCCCGCAGACTTCGTGAGGGCAGACACAGGGTGTATCGCGGGTGGGCACAGGCAGATGCCGCGTCAGGTCCCGCACCTGTGCAAAGTGTTTTCCACAGTTTTCCTGCGGGCCGCACAAGCCTGTACCTTTGGCACCGGGACGCAAGGGTTGTGTCACATCATGCGCCGGCAGCAAGACTCTGCCACATCCTCCATCCAGGCCAACACCGCCGTTCGTGCCGGTACAGGGACCGGGGTGAGCTGCCAGACGTGCAGGCCGGGCCGACCTGCGGCGACCGCCCTTCTCCGGGATGACGAACCTTGCTGCGGCCCGGATGCCGGGGGGGGCCTGGGGACAACATTTTGATGTCCCCCCCTGTTCAGGACTCGCGTGCGGGCCGGGACAAGCTTGCACTCTGCCGCAGTCAGCACGCCTTGCTGACTCTCCTGGTGTCGGGGTGCGGAAGCGGCGGGCCCCCTCAGCAGGCGTGGGGACAGGCTCCGGTGTACTCTGTGACATTCTGACAGGAAGCATGACTATTCATCATTCCATCATTGCTGTGCGATCTGCAGGGGTTTGACAATCCTTGCAGCCCGTAGAGCCTGACGACTGACCATTGTGTCAGAGACGCAGTGCCGCCCTGGACCCAGGGTGCAAGGCCGACGCTGGGCACTCGACCTCATCGGCTGATCACGAGCTCGGCGAGGAACCGCTGGCAGAGCTGGCGTCAAACGAGACCAAACTGCTGAGATCGGAATCAGGTGCGACTGTGCTGGTGGCTGTTGCAGTATCCGATGGCGGCTGCACGGTGCTGAACTCTCCGGAAAGCCCGCCGGGGGAGGACGGCACCATGCCCGGCCGCACGGGAGGCCAACCCAAAGGCGACGGCACCATGCCCGGCCGCACGGGAGGCCAACCCAAAGGCGACGGCACCATGCCCGGCCGCATGGGAGGCCAACCCAAAGGCGACGGCACCATGCCCGGCCGCACGGGAGGCCAACCCAAAGGCGACGGCACCATGCCCGGCCGCACGGGAGGCCAATCGAAAGGCGGCGGCACCATGCCCGGCCGCACGGGAGGCCAACCCAAAGGCGACGGCACCATGCCCGGCCGCACGGGAGGCCAACCCAAAGGCGACGGCACCATGCCCGCCCGTATGGAAGACCCATCGAAAGGCGGCGGCACCATGCCCGGCCACAGGGGGAGCCAGACCACAGGCTGCTGCCCCCTTCCTGACGGCAGGGGAGTCCAGACAAAAGGGCGCTGCCCAACGGATGCCGGCGATGGTAGCCACGGCTTTGCAAGCTCGGACGGCACGAAGAACGCTGCTGTGCTTGTGGGGCTGGACCGGGCACGCGGGCTCGGGCTGGCGGATGCTGCCGCTGGGGTCGCCTGCGCCGGATAGCCGAAACCTGGCACATTGGTGTGCGCATCCGGGAGAAGCCGGGGGAACTCTTGCTGCGCCAGCACCAATGTCGCGGAATCAGCCTCCGGGGTTTCCGGCCGCCCTGACAAGCCAGAGTGCCGGGCCCTGTGCCCGGCAATATGGGCATACAAATCCCCCCTGTAGACGAACCGGCTCCCGCAGTCTTCATGGCGACAGGCAAAAGACCGCCCCCGACGGTGGACAAGCAGATGAATCTTCAGGCCTTGCGCGCGTACAAAATGTTTTCCACAGTCTTCCCACGGGCAGGCAAAAGTCTTGACGCCGACATGAACAGCCTGGTGGCGTCTCACGTAACTTTTGAATGTGAAAGCTTTGCTGCATCCTTCAACCGGGCAGACAAAGGGTTTCTCACGGCCGTAGAAGCCCGGTGGCTCGCCAGACCGGCTGTCAGCCCTGGTATACCCGGCCCTGCTGCCTTCCCTCTGGCAGGAAACGTGCCTGGCTCCGTCATGAATCCTCTGGTGGCGTTTCATGTAATTTTTGAGTGGGAAAGCTCTTCGACATCCTTCGACCGGGCAGACAAAGGGTTTGGCACTGCCATGGACGCCACGCTGGTGGGCAGACAGGTTGCCCGAACTGGTGAAACGTGCCCGGCAACCTTCCTGCCGACAGACATGGGGACGCTCTCCGGTGTGGGTGCGCTTGTGCATCCTCAGGCTGGAGGCGCTGGGAAACCACTTGGGGCACCCCTCCTGCGGGCAGGCAAACGGCTTCTCACCGGTGTGACCACGCATGTGCACTCTCAGGCTGCCAGGATCTGCGACCCGCCTTGCGCAGCCCTCCCAGGGACAAACGCAACCGCGCTCACCGGTGTGGCGCTGGACGTGCATGCTCATGACACGGGAATCAACAAACCTCCTTCCACAACCTTCCTGTGGGCAGATCCAGGGTTTTTCGCTGGTGTGACTACGAAGGTGCACTGCCAGGCTACTGGGATACGCAAACTGCTTGCCACAGTTCTCCTCTGGACAGACGCGGGGGCCTGGCTGCCTGTGGCTGGTGTGGCCGGTGTGGCCGGTGTGGCTGCGCCAGTGTCCTCTCAGGGCGTCCAGGGACACAAACATTCTGAGGCAATGTTCTTGCGGACAACGAAAACCGAGATCTTGCACGTGGACAAGCCGCAGATGATTTGTCTGGTCGATGGCTCTCGTGAACCTTTTTCTGCACTTTTGATACGGGCATGGAAAGGGACTTTTTCTGGCAAGAAGGAAGGCTTTTGTTACCCGTTCCTTTTGTTTGACACGCCCTTGCCCATCGCTCGCCCGCGCCCCATAACGATGCCCGGTGCCGACAGGGACTCCCAACCGGAAACCGCCGCCAGCTTCTGTCGAAGTGGCAGCTGGTGTGCTCTGTGACCTTGTAACGGGAAGCATGGCCGTTCATCCTGGGTGTTACCGGTGTCCGGTTGGACATCTCTTCCCGCTTGTTGAACCTGACAGATAACAATGATGTCAACGATCCCCTGTGGCGCGGAACGAACCACCGCGTCCGGCCACCTGCGGCTCGACTCACTGCGCCTGTCGCGGGCTTTCGCCAGCCGTGGAATCCACCAGCCTTTGCCAGAACGCCTTGTCATCATTCGCAGGCGCTACCGGTACAGCCTCCCGGTCCGGCACGTCTGTACCCAATGACGCCGATCTCGACCGGGAGAGAAAGTCGTCGGCCCACCAGGTCAGGAAGTCGGACCTCTTGCGCATTGCGGGCAGCGTTGCGGTCTCGCCGGGCAGCAAGACTTGTGACTGCGCCAAAAAATCCGTCGCCGGTTCTGGCCATTGCTGCCGGGTCACGGCCAATGCTGCCATCCTGGGGCTGTCCCTGTCGCAGCCCCCCTGGGTATCAAGACCTGCCTGCTCGCCCCCGGCAGCTGCGTCCTCCCGTCCCGCACCAGAAGCCGGCTTCCGTACCTGCGCGAATGCGGATGGTCGGCCGCCCGGGCCCTGCGGCGCGTCTGGCTGTACCGGTCGCTGTGTGCCGGTCTGCTGCGGCTGTTTTCCTGCATCAACAGGCAAGGCAAGCAAGGGGATCCCGCCGTGAAAGATCCTGTGACGGTGCAGGTCACCGTAGCGCACAAACCGCGCACCGCAGGCCTCGTGCGGACAGACAAAAGAGCCTTGCTTACCCTGGCCGCGCGAATGCGTCTTCAGACTGACGGCGTCCGCAGGCCGCCAGGTGCAGTCTGCACAGGAACAGGTAGAAGGCGGCTTGCTGGCGTGCGTGTGCAGGTCACTGCCCCATGCGCCGGGACCTGGAAACTGCCTGGTACAGGTGGCCGATGGACAGACGAAGGGTTTCTCACCAGTGTGAACGTAACGGTGAGAAACCAGATGGTGTTTTTGTGTGAAAGCTTTGTTGCACCCTGCATAAGAGCAGACAAACGGTTTTTCTCCCGTATGAATGCGCACATGTACTGTCAGGCTGGATGCGCGTGTAAACCGTTTTCCACAGTTCTTCCACGTACAACAAAAGGACCTTGCTTCGGTATGAACACGCTGGTGTTGCGTCCACTCCTGTTTGTGTACAAAGACCCTGTTGCAGCTGCCATAAGTGCAGGGAAAGTTTTTGCCCTTGGCATGGAGACGCTGGTGCTTTGTCAGACTGCCTTTTTGTGTAAACCGGCTGCCACAGTTCTCCTGCGGACAGACAAAGGGTTTCTCTCCTGAGTGAACACGCAGGTGCTCTGATCGGTGATCTGGTCGGACAAAAGCTTTGTCGCAACCTTCATGCGGGCATGGCAGGGGTCTCCTTACCACCGGAAGGCACGACTGTGTTGTCCGGCTGCGTTGTTGTGTAATCCGCACGGCTCCGCTCTCTGGTGGGCAGTCAGAGGTTGTCTGGCTGACCGGGACCTGCGCCCGGACGCATCGACTGCCGGCCGGCGTATCCAAGTCGTTGCCAGCCACTGTCTGCACGGGGGCCAGGTTGCATTTTCTGTGCGCTGCGGAAACAAAGAGCATGTCGGTGAAAAAAACAGGTTGCCAAACAGTAAGGCTTTGACAACAGAGGAGGTCATGTTGCCAGCTGCCATCGAACAAGCTGGTCAGCGATGCTGGCCGGCAGCAGAGCCTGAGCCCGACCGCGACCCTACGGGCTCCCGACGCGGTGGGGCACTGTCTTGACATAGTCCCCGCCCTGAAGGACGGGGCTGGCCGCGCACCAGGTCAGCGGAGGACAACACCAGCCTCGGTCAGAGGCCCGTATCGTTCCAGGCCTGCAATACCGCCACACCCGCAAGGCCTGACTCAACGGCAGGCAACAACGGTTGCATCGGCAGGGAAAGGACTTCCTCGGCCCACCATGCCAGGAAGTCGGGCCCCCTGATGCGCGTTGCAGACAGCGGTGCCATCTCCCCCGGCGGCAGGGTTGCTTGTGACTCTGGGGAAAAGTCCCGCCTGAAACCCGATGGCAGCAGGGCCAGCCCCGCCAGGGTCGTAAGCCAGGCGGAGGGCTGATCCACAGTGGACGCGGCTGTCATCCTGGTACTGCTATCCCTGCCGGACCTGCCGCGCCCAGGACCTGCCTGCTCCGTCGCCGGGACTGCGTCCGCATCCAGAACGCCACCGGGCGCTCTGGCGCCGCCACGCACGCACTGCCGGGGATGGTCAAGAGTACCCTGCGACCGCAACAATCGGTGTGCCCTGGTTTCCAGCTGCTGTCTTGCTTCACCGGACAAGGAACGCCACGCGTCCTTTTTGTGGACCAGCATATGGCAATGCAGGTCGTGCAGGCGTACAAACCGCTCTGTGCAGGTCTCACGCGGGCACGCAAAAGGTTTTTCCCGCTGATGGGCACGCAGGTGCGCATGCAGACTGAAGGCATCCGCCAGGGGCTTTGCACAGCCCTCATGTGGACAGCGCAAGGGCAGTTTTCTGCTGTGGGAGCGCAGATGCGCCCTGAGGTCAGCCAAACGCAGATACCGTCTGGAGCAACTCTCCTGTGGGCAGCCGAAGGGCCTGTCACCCGTGTGCATACGAAGGTGCACTCTCAGGTTGTCTGATCTGGCAAACCGCCTGTTACAGGCCTCCTGTGGGCAGACGAAGGGGCTCTCACCGGTATGGGCACGGGAGCCTTGATGTGCCCTCAAGTGGTCTTTGCGTGCAAAGCTCTTTGGACAGTCTTCATAAGAGCAAGAGCATAAAAAGATTTTTTCCCCCCCAGGGCGACGCCGCTGCACTGTCAGCCCCGCTTTTTGCACCAACCATTTGCCAGAGTTGGCCGGCGGGCCAGCACAGCGCTTTGCTCCCGCGTGGGTACGCAGGTGTCTGGTCAGCTGGGATTGGCGCAAACAGACTCTTTGACACCCGGCATGAAAACACACAAAGGTTTGTCTTGCGCCATGAGGGCGATACTCTGCTGTCAGACTGCTGCTGCGCGAACCCCGTTCACGGGCAGCCCTTGCCGACATCCGACAGCGTTCCGGTCTGCGCTGTGAACTTGTAACAGGAAGCATGTTCGTCAGCACCCCGATGATCAACGGTGCGACTTCGACAGCCATTTGAGTCTGGTGCCAGCGACAGCCAACCACCCGGTCAGCCATGCCGTTCATCCGCCGACGCCAGGACTTGTGCCTGCCGCGCCCGTTCTGCCACCTCAGCTCTGCCACCCATGCCGATTGCAGGCTTTCATCTTGCCGCAGGGGACATCTTCCAGCAGCCTCTTGCCAGAAGAGTTCCTTATCATCCATGGGCACCACAGCCACAGGAGCCCGGCCGGGACTGGAGATGGAATGGAATACAGAACCCGACGCCCCCCGGCTGATCGTCAGGCTTGTCTGCCTGCCGATGCGACCAGCTCCTGCCAGAACTCATGGTCGTCACCCGCAGGAGGCAATGGTACCGGTTGCCGGTCAACCGCGCCTGCTGCGTGCGCCGGCGGCCAGGGTCGGGAAAGGTACACATCGGCGATCCATGCCAGGGTGTTGGGCATGGCCGGCACTGCCGACAGCGGTTGTCCCGGCCCGTGCCGGACAGCCGCTGGAGACGGCCCCGGGCCTGGCGAGGGCTGTTGGTGGCTTGCAGCCGGTGACGGGGCAGTCCCATTGGCAAACCTGTGCTCTGAGGATGCTGTCGTTGGCAGGGGGAAGGACAGCGCGCTGGCAACATGCGTGCCCGGGTCGGCCATGTCCGCCGCACAGTCTGCAGGACGGCCCTCGTCCACGGCAAACGAGGGAATCCAGGGCTCTTCTTCCACAGGGAAACAGGGCAACGGGCTCGGTACCCGAGGTTCCAGCAGCCGCGAGCCCGACAGGACGCGGCGGGAAGACGATGCGCCTCTCTTGTGGACCTCCAGATGGCGCTCCAGGCTGCGTGGATCGGCAAAACGCGCGGTGCAGTCCTCATGCGGACAGGCAAGGGGTTTCTCTTCGAAGTGGAGACGAAAGTGGTCTGCCAGGTCGCCGGCCCTTGCAAACCGCGCGCCGCAGTGCTGCCGTGGGCAGACAAAGGGGACGTGGACGCGCATATGTTCTGCCAGATCCTTTGAGGTGACGAAACCGACTCCGCAGTCCGGCCATGAGCAGACAAAGGCGTCGTGATCATGCATATGTTTTTTCAGTTGCCCTGGTGTCCTGAAACGCGCGCCGCAGTAGTGCCTTGGGCAGACATGGGGACTATGGCGCCACATATGTTCTTTCAGCTGCCCCGGGGTTCTGAAACGCGCGCCGCAGTGCTGCTGTGGGCAGACATGGGGACTATGGCGCCACATATGTTCTTTCAGCTGCCTCGGGGTTCTGAAACGCGCGCCGCAGTGCTGCTGTGGGCAGACACAGGGGGTGTGGACTTTAATATGTTCTGCCAGATCCTTTGCGGCGATGAAACCGGCTCCGCAGTCCGGCCATGCGCAGGTAAAGGTATCGTGGTCATGCATGTGTCCGGCCAGCTGCCCCGGGGTGGCAAAACGCGCGCTGCAGTACCGCCGTGGGCAGACATGGGGACTGTGGCTCCACATGTGTACTTTCAGCTGGACCGGGGTCCTGAAACGCGTTCCGCAGTCTTGTATCAGGCAGACAAAGGGCGTGTGGCGGTCACAGTGTTGTGTCAGTCTCCTTGATGTGGAGAAAGCTATGCCACAGCCCGGCAGTGGGCAGACAAAAGGCCTGTTTGGGATGCGACGGAGACTGCAGGCTGCCTGGTGGCCGGGGTGTCCAGCCCCTTGTTCACAGCACTGCCCTGGGCTGGGGACGGTTTTTCCCCTGGGCCGGCCAGCTTGCCCAGCCGTCCGGTGACGTTTTGCTGAAGAGACTTTTGATCCGGCTTTTGTGCCGCCTTCGTGCGGGCATGCACGGGCGTTGTTTCCGGCAGGAAGGCCTGCCCCCTGTGTCACCCGTCTGGCCCTGTCCTGGCGTCGGCAAACCCGAAAGGATGCGCCCGGGGGCGCACAAGGCCGGCCGGTCCGCATTGCGCCCTCAGCCCCCCGGAGCCGGCATTCACGGGCAGACTCTGCCGTTGCACACCGGGGCACCGTTTTACTCTGTGGCCTGTTGACAGGAAACATGTTTCTCAAGAATTCGGTGGTGAACGGTAAGCTTCCGACAACAATTCCAGCATGGTGTTGCGTACCAGCAGCTGACCATCTTGTCAGGCAGACTGTCGGATGACGGAACCCAACCCTTGGGCAGCGCGCAGCCTAAGGGCTGTCTCCGGAAGCTGAAGAGCCTCCCCTCAGCCAGAAGAGGGCGTTGTCATCTACAGCGGATGAGGGAAAAGCCTCCTGGCCAGAGACCCTGGCTCCGGACAGCGGCGGCAAGGGGTCACAGAGGTATTCATCGGCAAGCCATGTCAATACGCGGGACATGGCGCAAGCTGTCGCAGACGGTGGTGGACGCTGCCATCCCGGGCACGGCGACACCTGTTGCGCCCTGTCCGCTGGCATGGCAATCCGGTTGGGATACTGATGAACTCTCAATGCTGGTGCTGTTGTGGAGCGGCGCCTGTCGCTGCGGCGATGCGGACGGGTCGCGCCACAGGTCAGCACCCGGGAGCCGGAGCTGACCGCAGGGAGCCTGGCTTGCGTTTCCTCAGGGAGCAAACACTGTGCTGTTGTTTGCTGGCGCGGCCTGCCGCACGCGCGGCTCCCGGATGCAGATGTGCCGCCCTTATGGACGTGCATATGGCGACGCAAAGTGCTCGATTGCACAAACCCCCGGCCGCAATCGGCATGCGGGCAGACAAAAGATTTCTGTGTGGTATGACTGCGACAGTGCACGTTCAAATGCGAAGCGCGTTTGAATCGCCTGCCGCACTTCTCCCACAGGCAGGAAAAGGGTTTTTCTTCTGAGTGGATACGCCGGTGTTCTGCCAGATGGCTTGATTTGACGAACCGCGCTCCACAGGCCTGCACTGGGCAGACAAAGGGCCTTTCTCCGGTGTGACAGCGCAGGTGTTCTGTCAGGTGGGGAGCCTGTCCAAACCGTTTTTCACAGTTCTCCCACGGGCAGGAAAAAGGCTTTTCTCCGGCATGGGTACGCAGGTGTGCCCTCAGGTTATCTTTGCGCGTAAAGGCGTTGGCGCAGCCCTCATGACAACAGACAAAGGACTTCTGTGCCCTGTGGCTGCGCAGATGTCTCTGCAAGCTGCTTTGGTGAGCAAACCGCTGTCCACAGTTGTGCAGCTGGCAGACAAAGGGTCTTTCCCGGGTGTGTTCGCGCCCATGCCGCTTCAGGTTATACGACTGAGAAAAAGTTTTTCCGCAGTCTTCGCGTGGGCAGACAACTTGGCGGGGCAAGACAACGCAAGTCCGGCGGACGAAGACAGCAGACCGGGCGGTTGCCACGGCTGTGCGGCCCCTGTAACAAGGGGCTGAGGCGCCAGGTGCAGGCTGGCATTCCGGGTTGTTATGTGAGGTTCTGGCAGAAAACATGTTCATCGAGAGCGGGTCAACAACAGTGACAGGGGACAACAACGGCATTAGTGTGCGGCCCACCATGAACCGGATCTGGCAGCTGAAGTCTGACAAGCCATGCTGATCGCCTCAGGGCTCTCGTGCCGGCATGCCTTGTTGTCAGCCGTACATGCCGGTATGACATGTCGGTCAGAGACACCCGTACGCTGTAAGGGCAGCAACAGCCAGGCGGGGCGCTCATCGCCGGGCCCGGTCAACCTGCCAGCCATGACAGAATCCATGGGGAACAGCAGTTGCTCTATAAGCCGGGTCTCTTCTGACCGAGGTGGCAAGAGCGTTCCAGACCCTTGCGTCCTGTCTGGCTGAAGCCAGGACAAGCGGCTGATGTACGCCGGGTGCTGCTGCCGCTATGGGGCAGGGCTCAGCGCCACAGGCATGACCGGGCCCTTGTTGGCCTGGCTCCATCGCCTGGACTCTATGCCAGGCCAGACAGCACAGAGGAACCCCGCTGCCAGCGTACCGCGCTCGATGGTGCAAACGGCTTTGTGCCGCTTGCCAGCTGGCATATACAGGTTTTTGATCCGGCAAGTGCCCGGCTGGCCTGTCAAATGGCAGAATCTGGCCAGCCCGGTTGTGCAGCCCTGCCAGGGGCGAGCCACAACGTCCTTTGGCGAGGCCACGACAATGCGCTGCCAGCTGCCCGGCTTGTCCAGACCATTTTTCACCGGCCTCCCACGGCCAGGAAAAGGAGCCTTTCCAGCCGTGTTGACGCAGATGTCGCCGCAGGTTTTGTGCTCTGACAAACCGTGCATGGCAGTCTGGATGTGGGCAGGCAAAGGGGCTGACGCCCCTGTGGATACGCAGATGTTCCTTCAGGCTGTGTGCACTCATAAACCAGGCTTTGCAATCGGGCTCCGGGCAGGTCAGGCCTCTACCGCCGGTGTGAATGAAAAGGTGGTCTTGTCGCAGGCCAGCCTGGAGAAATCGTTTTCCACAGCCCCCCCACGGACACAGGAAACGGCGTTGGCAGGGATGTTTGCCCAGATGCAATTTCAGGCCTCTTGATCTGGCAAACCGCGCTTCGCAATCGGGCTCCGGGCAGGCAAAGGGTCTGGCGCCCGTGTGGATCCGCAGATGCTCCTTCAGGCCATATGATCTGATAAACCGCGCTTCACAGTCGGGCTTTGGGCAGGCAAAGGGCCGCTCGTCAGAGTGGACACGCAGATGTATTCTCAGTTGGCCGGGCGTGATACACCGCATTTTGCAGTCGGGCCTTGGGCAGGCAATGGGTTTGTCTCCTGTGTGAGTGCAAAGATGCGCTTTCAGGTGAGAGGTTTTCTGGAACCCTTTTCCACAGTTCTCCCACGGGCAGGAGAAGCGTCTTGCCAGCAGATGCCTGCGCACAGGCTGTGCCGGTTTTTTTTTGCGTGACAAATCCTTGTCACCGCCTGCATGACGGCAGAGGGGAAACGGGTGCCCAGCAGGGGAAACAAGCGGTGTTGGCGTACGCTTTTTTCGTGCCAACTGTCGTGCGGATTTGCGCAGCGGGCCGGTGTCGATGACAGGGGTCGCCGGGGCACCGGCAGCCGGGCGGGCGCGCGCCTTGCGTGATCCTGGCAGCGCCTTGTTGCCCTCTTCGTGCGGGTATGGCCCGTCTCCGGCAGGACGGCGAGGCTGTTGTGTCAGGCTGCGGCCCCGACTCTCCCCCAGATCGCGGTCTTTGTCCGGGCCGGAAGAAGATTTCGCAGTCACGATAACAGGAACCCGGACAGCCCGTACCGCCCCCTGTAAACCGGGGGCACGGGCACACTGCGTCGGTGCGGGTCTGGCTTTTCTTGTGCTGTATGAAGTTGCAACAGGATGCATGTCCGTCAAAAGCCCGGTGAGCAAGGATGGGACTTGGACTGCATCTGCGCCATGGCGTGCAGTCCTGTTGCTGACAAGCTGGTTGGCCAGACTCTTTGATCGCAGGGCATGGAGCGCGTCTGGCGGCCAGAGCCTGGTTCAACGTTCATCTGATGTCACTGTTCACGGGAAATGCCCTGCCAGAGAAACAACGGCCTGAAGCCCGGTTCCCCGATGGCTTGTGAACAGGGCTCATCCGACCGGCCGCGCCGCACGGCCCGGTTGTGGGCAGGCACAGGGCTTTTCTCCCCTGTGGGTGCCCAGGTGCCGGTTGAGATGACCCAACTGTCTGAACGCTTTTGCACAGTTCTCTCGCGGGCAGGCAAAGGGCTTGACGCCGGCGTGGCAGCGCAGGTGCACATTCAGGCAGTTTGCGCGGGTGAACCGCGCCGGACAGCCCGGCTGCGGACAAGCAAAGGGTCTGGCGCCGGTGTGGCTACGCAGATGTTGCATCAGGTTATCAGATCTGGCGAACCGCGCCTGGCAGTGCACCTCCGGGCAGGCGAAGGGTCGCACGCCCGTGTGGCAGTGCTGGTGCTGTTTCAGGTGGCTGGGCTGTGCAAACCTCTTGCCACAGTCATCCCACGGGCAGGAGAAGGGTTTTTCTCCGGTGTGGCAGCGCTGGTGTATTTTCAGGCTGTGGGCGCGGGTGTACCGCGCCTGGCAGCTCGGCTGCGGACAAGCAAAGGGTCTGGCGCCGGTGTGGCGGCGCAGAGGGTTTGCCAGCTTGCCCTGGCGTGGAAAGGCGTTGGAACAGCCTTCATGAGGACAGACAAAAGACCTGTCGCCAGCGCAGCCTGGCAAACCTGTTATCAGGACGCTCCTGCGCCCATGCTTTTGTGCAGGGTTGGGCACAGGGTCAGCACCAGCCTTGTCGCTCGGGTGAGTACGCCGGTCGCTTTGTTTTGAGCTGGCTGGTTGGCTGCCTTTGTAAGGACCTGACCAGGATGTGTTTGTGGCGGGAGAGGGACGAGACTTTTCTGTCAGACGACTGGCCTGTGCCTCCCCTTGTCTGCCTCCCTTTCTGGAGGAGTGAAAAGATCCGGCATTGATAATGACAGCCTTGCGCAGGCTCCTTGTTGCCCCTTGCGGACGCCGGCATCTGGCAAGCGCTGTCGATGCCAGCCGGGTGTGCTCCTTGCTGTGTGAATGTATAAAAGTAAACCTGTCCATCAAAAGTCTGATGCCCCCTGTGAGCATTGGACAGCAAAAGGCGCAGCCTCTATGCAGCCCGGTCGCTTTGACATCCTCCCCGCCCTGGAGGACGGAGACTCCTGCCGCGCACCAGGTCAAGCCTGTCCGTTATGCTGTCTGGTCGCAGAGCCGTAGGCCCATCACCCGCTCTGCCCGGCGCTGGCGCCATCACCTTCTGCCAGAAGGCCTTGTCATCATTGCAGATCGCCAGTGAAACAAACCCTGGTCAGGCGCGTCTGTGCTGTCCGGTGCCTGCAACAACCGGTCAAGCCACTCATCGATGGGCCATGTTTCCCCATGCGGCGGCACACAATCGGGTGCCGGCATCGGTGCCCCCTCCCCGGGCCCGGCTGGTGACAGCGGAGCCAGGACCTGTCCCGGCCCGGCCCTGGCTGTTGAGTGGATACGCTCATGGCGTCTCAGCTGGCCTGACTGGGTAAACGAACGGCCACAGTCGGCTCTCAAACAGACAAAGGGGCGTTCTTCGGTATGGATACGCAAATGCGCTGTCACACTTCCCGAGTTTGCGAAAAAGCGTCCACAGCCTTCATAGGGACAACCAAAGGGCTTTTCTCCTGTGTGAACGCGCAGGTGTCTTGTCAGGCTGGTCAAGTGTGAAAAGGAACGTTCACAGCCCTCCCAGGAACAGACAAAGGGTTTTTCTCCGGTGTGAACACGGTAATGTGCTTTCATGTGGGAAGATTGCTCAGCCATAAAGCCACAGCCTTCCCAGGGACAGACAGCGCGCTGTCTCCGGGAGTGCAGACCCAGGTGCACTCTCAGCCTGCCTGAGTGCGCAGTCGCATATCCACAGCCCTTGTAGAGACAGACAAAGGGATTTGCTCCGGTGTGAACACGGGAATGTACTCTCATCTGGCGAGGGTGCACAGTCACAAAGCCACAGCCTTCCCAGGGACAGACAGCGCGCTTTTTCTGGGCGTGGACATCCAGGTGCTTTTTCAGACTGCCTGATTGCGCAGCCGCATATCGACAGCCCTTGTAGGGACAGACAAAGGGCCTTTCTCCGGTGTGAATGCGCACGTGGGTCCTCAGGCTGCTGTTGTCGCCGAACCTGCGGCCACAGCCCTCGCAGGGGCAGGCGAAAGGTTTGGGACGAACAGAGCCAGGACGCCGGACCGCTCTTGTTGCTGGCGCGTGGCCAGGATCTGGGCCAGCCTCTGCCGGCGTGCAGGAAGGGCCCGGTTGTTGGCAGGGCGTTGTGCCAGGAAGTCTGTTCATGGAAAGGCTCGGGTGATGGATCGCAGGGACTGGGACAACGAGCACTGTCAGGTGACGCCCGGCTACTGACAAGGCTGTCAGCCATGCCGTCCCGCCGCCGAACGCGCGCGCTGGCCCTGTAGCCGGGGGCAATCCATACGCAGCTCACCTGATTTCATCAGCCAGTGAAGAATACAACGCCCGCCAGAACAGCATGTCATCCTCAGTAAGCAGTGGTGGATCGCCATCCGTGGCAAACGCGCCATCGGGAAGGAGCTGCTGCCAGGAGAGATTGGCATCGGTGAGGCCTGTCAACCAGTCGGAGACAAGCTCCTCGGTCACTGGCGATGGCGCCGGCTCTGGCGAGGCGACTTGCAAGAAAGATGAAGCAGACTGCTGCGGCCCTGAGGACGCGGCCCTGTCGGGCGGCATGCTGTTCTCGCCGGGAAGCTGGCGCCCCGCACAGGACGCTGTCATTGTGGGGCGGAGGTTGTTGCCAACAGCCCAGGTTCCCTGGTGCCCCGGCCACTGCCCGGGGGCTGCGGCGCTGCGCGAGACACAGGGGTTTGCCCCCCCCACGGGACTCGGCAGCCCTGGCGGTGTGCCCAGTGTCAGCGGCAGCCGTTTGCCACCTGCAGCGCGCTGGGAGCGCAGCAGCCTTTCCCGGCGGGCACACAGCTTTCCAGACCAGCGGCCTGATGGCACCGACAGGCTTGTGCGCTTCTTGCGCACACTGCCCCGGGACTGGGCTCGCGAGTGAACACGCCTGTGTTTTTCCAGCTGGCTTGCGTGTACGAATGCACGTCTGCTGCTGTCATCGCGACAGACGACTTTTTCTCCTCCTGCGTGAACACGCAAGTGTCGTCCCAGATCCCTGCCATATCCGTATAAATAGACGCAGCCTTCATAGGGGCAGGCAGAAAATTTTCCTCCGAGGTGGTCACGCAAGTGGCTTTTGAGGCGACCTTTTTGTGAGACCGAATATCCGCAGCCTTCATGCCAGCAAACAAAGGGGCCCGCCCGTGAGTGGACGCGCTGCGAATGCCTTGCCAGCTCGTATGCTTGAGCAAACTCTTTTCCACAGTCTTCATGCGGACAGGGCCAGGCTCTTACGTTGCTGTGAATGGACACCCCATGGCGTGCCAGCTGACCTGCTTGCGCGAACGCACGCCCACAGCCTTTCCGGGAACAGACAAAGGGTTTTTCTCCCGTGTGGGTGCGCAAGTGGTTTTTCAGGGTTCCAGATTCACTGAACGCACCTTCACAGCCTGCGTAGGGACAGACAAAGGGGGCCTCTCCTGAGTGACTGCGAAAGTGTCTTGTCAGCATGCTTGAGGCTACGAACGCATAGCCACAACCTTCCCGGGGACAGGAAAAGATCTTTTTCCCTGCATGGGCGCGCAGGTGGACTGTCAGCTGGCCTGATTGTGCAAACGCGCGTCCGCAATTTTCATATGAGCAGACAAAGGGTTTTTCTCCGGTGTGAACGCGCAAGTGTTTGTGCAGTTTGTCTCGTTGTACGTTCAGGTAGACACAGCCTTCATAAGGACAAGCAAACAGCTTGCCTCCGGTGTGGATGCGCAGGTGCACCTGCAGGGCACTTTTGTTTTTGAGCCATTGTTCACAGCCGTTGCGCGGGCAGGCAACAGCTTTCACCCGGGCGCCGCCAGCCAGCCTGGTGGGTTTTCCGGTTGGCAGGGGGCAGCCGCTGGCCGCCACGGCCGGCAGCAGCAAAGGTACCGGTGTCAGTAACCCTGTAGCAGGAAGCGCGTTCATCGCACACCAGAGCAATCAACAGTAAAGCCTGCGCCAGCATTGCACTTTTGTACGCCTGGTTGTTGACCAGACGGTCAGTCATGACGTTCATCCGCCCGGTCATGCGCGCTCCCCGGCAGTCAGGGGAGCAGACAAGGGGCTGATGTCAACTTTGGGAATGCCAGGCCAGAACCAGGACGATTGTGTGCGCTTCGGTAGCCAACCACCTGGTCTGGCTGCCATAGCCGCGCCCGGCCACTACAATCCGGGTTCCCCGGCACATGGCCCGGTTTCACTCGCCATAGCAGACATCAATGCCTGCCAGAATACTCTGTCTTCATCAGCAATTGCGGACGAGCTGACATCCGGGGCTGGTGCGTTTGCACAGGGCGCTGGCTGCCATGACCGGGCAGGCCAGTTATCAGTCAGCAAGGTGACAAAATCGGGCACAGCCAGGCACCCTGCCGGCGTCGGCTGTACCAACCCACGAGAGACCCTTTCCAGCCGGGGCGACACGCAAGGCTCTGCCGGCGGTAACCTGCCTGCCAGACTGGGGGCCCGCTGTCGGGCAACTGATACGCCAGGCAGGCTGGTGTCGCTGTGGAGCCAGGGCTGCTGAACACGGGTGCTCCTGTTGTGCCTGTCAACCGCAGGTTGCGCAGCTTGCCGCACGCAAGGACTGAGCGCGACGGCACTGACTGCGGGCCAGAAGGATGCTGTATGCACAGGAAACCAGAAAGATACCTGTCCGCCGGGTGTGGCCAGCTGCTGTTTTTCAGCGCCGTCAGCTGGCACGCCGCCTTGCCCTTCCCCACGGACAAGCCGCTGGCACCCCGGGATGCTTGATGGCACCGACAGCCCGGTGTTGGCATCCCGCCGCACGACAAAGGGATTCTCGCGCGTGTGCGTAAGCAGATGTCTTCGCACATCACGGCGTCTGGAAAAATCTTTGTTGCAGCCCTCCTGGAGACAGGCAAAGCGTTTCGTGCCCTGGTGCGTGAACAGGTGTTCTTGTCGATGGCCAGATTGTCCGAACCGTTTTCCGCAGCCTTCATAGGAACAGGCAAAAGGTTTTTCTTTGGCATGAGCAGTCCGCCAGTGGCTTTTCAGGCCGCCTGATTGTATGAACGAACGTCCGCAGCCTTCATGGCAACAGACAAAAGGTGCCTTTTTGGTGTGGAGACGCCGGTGTATTGCCAGATTTCCGGAAGACCTGAACGAACGTCCACAGCCTCCGAAGCGGCAGACAAAGGGTCGCTTTCCGGAGTGAGTGCGCCAGTGTCTTGTCAGATCTGATGATCGTGCGGACGCATATCTACAGCCTTCATGGGGACAGACAAAGGCTTTGTGTTCGGCATGAAAAGTTTGCAGGTGGTATATCAGACGGCTTGTATAGGGAAACGAACGCCCACAGCCTTCATGATCACAGACAAAGGGCGCCTCTTTGGTGTGGAGATGCACGTTCACTGTCAAATTCCTTGTCCGTGATTGTGTTACCTGGTGCGCTATCCTTCCCCGTCCTTCAGGGCGGGGAGAATGTCACAGTCAGCTTTCACCATCCCCGGAAAACACCAACGCCTGCCAGAAAGCCCGGTCAGCATCTGTGAGAGGAATGGGCGTGGCACCGTCAGGCTCGTCTGTGCCAAAGACCCCGAAGGGCAGGGAGGCAAGCCAGAACCCATCATCACGGCTGACCGAACTGCGTGCCGAGTGTGCCCCCCGCAGCTCGCCTGGCAGCGGCGGAGGATAGCTCACGAATCCCAACTCCATCTGTTCTGCCGGCTTGTGTTCCTCAAAGTATGTGCCACAACCCTCACACCGCTGAACCCGGGGGAATTGGCTGGCATAGTGGACACGCAGGTGCCCTGCCAGGGCACTTGAACTGTCGAAAACCTTGCCACAGCTTTCATGGGGACAGACAAGAGTTTGTTCCCGGGTGTGCTGGGCTATCCAGTGCTGTTTGAGAGTCTGTGAGCTGGGAAACGAAAGTCCACAGCCGTCCCGGGGACAGTCAAATATTTTGCCGGGGGACCTGGCACGCCCAGGCGCAAGCGCAACACTGCGCTGCCCACATCTTTGTGCATCACTTTCAACGGGGCTGACACCGGATCTTTCTCCCGAGTGGACACGCTGGTGTCCTGTCAGGGCACTGGACTTGTCGAAAACCTGTCCACAGCTTTCATGGGAACCGACAAGCGTTTCTCCTGGGGTGTGCTGGGCTATCCAGTGCTGTTTGAGAGTGCGGTAGCTTGCAAACGAACGTTCACAGCCGTCCCTGGGACAGTCAAAGATTTTGCTGGGGGACCTGGTACGCCCAGGTGCAAGCGCAACGCTGCGCTGCGCAACCCTTTGTGCGTCACTTTCAACGGGGCTGACACCGGATTTTCCCCCGGCACCGGATGTTCCTCCTGAGTGGGCACGCAGGTGCACTCTCCCAGCCCATCTTTGTGCAAACCGCTTGCCACAGTTCTCCTGCGGGCAAACAAACGGCTGTCCTCCTGAGTGGAGGCGCACATGTCTTGTCAGGTGTCTCGGCGCAGAAAACGCGCTTTCGCCGCCGGCATCGGGACACACACGGGCCTTGTCTGTGGCCTGGGTACCCCGCAACAAGCTTTTTCCCGCAAACCGCCTGCCACAGCTCGCCAGCGGGCCGGTAAAAGGTCTTTCTCCCGAGTGACTGCAGCGCCCATGCCGCATCCGATACTTTTGGGGTGGACAAGACTCTGGGCAGCCTTCATGAAAACAGGCCAAGCGCATCCTGCCGGCATAAAGCGAACGCCGTGCGGCCCGGCCAGGTTTTGCGCGCGCTGCGCGTTCATGACCTTCTTGTGGGCTGGCAAAACAGATGGAACGACCGGGGACAGAACGCCAGACAGGGCGTCTGGCTCCCGGGGGGCAGCGCAAACCCTCTGCCGACTCGCACAAAAGCTGCGCTTTTGGGGGTGAAGTTGTCACAGGAAGCATTGATGTCATCCGTCCAGGTAAAAAACAGTGGAGCTTGGACAAGGCTAAGCTACGCCCTGCGCCCGGCACCTGACCAGCTTGTCAGCCATCCCATTCAACTGCCGGGCACCAGGCCCGGCTCATCGCGCAGATTTTCAGCTTGCACTGTTCTCCGGGTCCACCAACCCCATCCAGAAAGCCTTGTCATCATCTGTGAGGGGGAATGAACACAGGTCCTGGTCAGACATGTCCACACTGCGCAATGGCCACAACGACCAGGAGAGGCTCGCATCGAAGGGCTCCTGCCAGTCGGATATATCAAAATGCTGTGAGAGCATCGGTGCCAGCTCCGCGCACTCTCCAGCTGGAGACAAAGAGGACAGCCAAGGCCTGGGGTATGGATTTTCTGCCCCGTCTGGCGGCATGGCACGCCCGCCGGAGGGTTGAGGAAATCCGGACGCCCGTGCCATCGGCGGACAGGGGCTGTGACGCGCCCCCCCCCTGTCCTGGCGGTCCCGGCTTGTACGACTGCCCCGCCAACCGGCAAGGGACTTGGCTTTGGTGTAGACGCGCGCGTATTTTTTCAGCGTGCCTGATCGTCTGGATGAATATCCACAGTCGCCGGAAGGAAAGACAAGGGCTCCTTTTCCTGTGTGGACACACAGGTGTCGCGTCAGGGAACCTGATTGGTTGCTCGCGTAACCACAACCTTCGTGGGGACAGGCAAAAGGCTTTTCTCCTGAGTGGACGCGCAAGTGTCTTGTCAGATTGGTTGATTGAGTGAACGCACGCCCGCAGCCTGCAACAGGGCAGGCAAAGTTTTTTTCTCCTGTGTGGCTGCGTACATGCAGCCTCAGGTTATCCAGGCGTCCATAGGCGCGCCCACAGCCTTCCCAGCAGCAGACAAAAGGTTTTTCTCCCGAGTGGACACGCTTGTGCTTTCTCATATCGCTTGGCTGTATGCACGAATATCCACAGCCTTCGTAGCCACAGATACAAAGTTTTTCTCTTGTATGGAGGCGCAAATGCAGTCTCAGGTTATCCAGTCGGCTACATGTGCGCCTACAGCCTTCCCAGGGGCAGACAACGGGTTTTTCTCCCGTGTGGCGGCGCTTGTGCTTTGTCAGATCGCTTGACCGTACGCACGAATATCCACAGCCTTCCCAAAGGCAGATAAAGGTTGTTTCTCCAGTGCGGGTGAGCAGCTGTTCCACCCAACCCCTTTTGTCGTCGGACGATTGCCGACAGCCCCCATGCAAGGCAGCAAAACGTTTTGAGCTGAAGGCGACAGGAAATCGGGCGGCTTGTCTCTTGTGCCAGCGGTGCGCGGGACGGGCCATCTCTGCCGACCCAGGAAAAAGTTTCCGTTTTCCAGGAGGCGTTGTAACAGGAAACATGTCCACCAAAAACCTGAGCGAGCAACCTTGAGGCTGGGACAACAGTTGCACTCTGATGTGACCCCGGCACCTGACCTGCTTGTCAGCCATACCGTCCAGGCACGGGATCCTGAACGCAGCCCGGCAGCCTGAGTCTGACTCAGGGCACTGATCGCCAGGCTTCACGACCGGCCGGGGACACCAGTGTCTGCCAGAACGCCTTGTCATCATCAGTGCAGGACAAGGGACCCTCATCCAGCGGCAAGGTGTCGCTGTCGTGCAGCCAGCGTAACGGCCATGACAGACTCTCATCGACAAGTCCTGTCAGCCAGTCGGGGATCACGCAATCCATTATCTCCATCGACGCCAGTCCCGCGACCTGCTGGCCGTGCAACAGCTGGGGCGGGGACAGCCCAGGCCTGGGCGAGCGCCGTTCGCCGCCGTCTGCAGGCCTGGTGTCTGTGTCAGGGCGTTGATGCACACCGGGCGCCGCAGCTGCCATGGAAAAGCCATACTGTGCTGCTGCCGCCAACCCTTCGTCAGGTTCAGGACGCCGGGGGCGCGGTGCGCTGTCGCAAGGCTCGGCCAGCTGCCCGCAGGAACCGCCCCATTGCATAGACATGCTCGTGCCACTTTCCCGCCAGGCGGCGCGGGAGCCCGCCCGGATGCGGGCGCGCGCGTCTTGTGCCAGGGGGCTTGCTGGTGTGGACGCATGGACACAGTCACCCAGGGAAAAGACCGGGGCTTTTTTTCGCCTGTGGACGCGCAAGTGTCTTTGCAGGTCGCTTGATTGTATACACGCATATCCACAGTCGCTGTAGGCACAGACAAAAGGTCTTTCTCCTGCGTGGCGGCGCTGGTGCCGTATCAGACTGGAAACTTGTGTGAACGAACCTCCACAGCCTTCATGGCGGCAGACATAGCGGTTCGGTCCGGGGAGAACGCACAGATGCCGCCCCAACAAACCTGGTCGCCTGGACGCATAGCCACAACCTTCCTGGGGACAAACGAAGGGTTTTTCTTTCGAGTGGCAGCGCTTGTGCCGTACCAGATGGGATAGCTGCAAGAACGCATATCCACAGCCTTCATGGCGACACATGAAGGGTTTTCCTCCCAGGTGAACGCGCAGGTGCAGGCTCAGGGCGCCTGGTTGTCTGGACGCGTAACCACAAGCCTCGTGAGGACAGACAAAGGGCCTTTCGCGTGAGTGGCAGCGCTTGTGTCTGGTCAGGTCGCCGAATTGAGCGAACGCACGTCTGCAGCCTTCATAGGGGCAGACAAAGGGTTTTTCTCCGGAGTGAGTGCGCTTGTGCTTTTTCAGGCTGGATGAGTGCGCGAGCGCGCGTCCACAGCCTTCCCAGGGACAGATGAAGCGTTTTTCGCGTGAGTGGACGCGCAGGTGTTGTGTCAGGTTGGAGTTTTGTGCAAACGCGCGCCCACAGCCTTGCCTGGGACAGACAAAGGGTTTTTCCCCGGTGTGGACGCGCTGGTGCCGCATCAGGAGAGCTGATTGTGCAAACGCGCGCCCACAGCCCTCCCAAAGACAGACAAAGGGTTTTTCCCCGGTGTGGACGCACTGGTGCCGCATCAGGAGAGCGGGTTGTGCGAACGCGCGCCCACAGCCTTGCCAGGGGCAGACAAAATTTTTCCTTCCCGTGCCGTCGCGCGGCTGTGCCATCCGGCCTCTGTTGCCACAGCATCCTTGTTCACAGCCCACGCGCAAGGCAGCAAGACCCTGTGAGCGGACACAGACACGCCAGCGGGCTGCTTGTCTCTTTTGCCAGAGGCGCAGCACACTGGCAGCCTCTGCTGGCGCGGGAACAGGTTCCCGTTGTCCGGGATGGGTTATCACAGGGAACATGGCTACCGAAAACCTGGGCAATCAACGCTGAGGCTGGGACAACAAACCTTGTTATGTGACACCCGGCCGCTGACACGCCTGCCAGCCATGCCGTCACGGCGCAGGCGTATGAACCCGGCAGCTGAAGTCCTGCTCAAAGAGCTGATCACGCGCTTTGCGGATCGGCTGGAAAAATCAACGCCCGCCAGAAAGACTTGTCATCGGCTGTCAGAGGCAAGGGGGCTGTATCCGCAGCAGAGGTGTCTGTCCTGTCCGGCGAACACAACGGCCAGAAGGTACTTTCATCGACAACCTCTGTCAGCCAGTCGAACAGACAACTATTCTTCATGCCTCCGGGTGCTGGCCGTGCGAACTCCAGGTCTGGCCCCAGGGCTGAAGGCGGCAGACCTCTAGACTGCGATGGCTGTTCTTCCCCGTCCAGCATGGCACTCCTGGCCGGGAGTTGATGCACGCCAGACAGTGCTGCCGTTGTGGGACCGTCCCTGTCCCTGTCCCTGTCCCTGTCCCTGTCCCTGTCCCTGTCCCTGTCCCTGTCCCTGTCCCTGTCCCTGCCCCTGCCCCTGCCCCTGTCATAGTGCCCAGGACCTGATGGTACCCACAGGTTTGTGCTCTCCTGGCGCAAGTAGATAAACAGTTTTTTTCTTGCATGGACACGCCTGTGCCTTATCAGGCCACTTTGTTGTCTGAATGAGCGTCCACAGCCCACACAGGGACAGACAAAGGATTTTTCTCCTGAGTGGATTCTCAAGTGTGTTTTCAGATTGCCGGCCTGGATGGACGAATATCCACAGCCTTCAAACCTGCAGACAAAAGGTTTGTCCTGGATATGCACAGCACGCAAGTGGTATTTCAGAGCCCTTCCTTGCGCGGACGCGTAACCACAGCCCTCATGTTGGCAGCGAAACGATTTTGTCCTTGAATGGAGGCGCCAGTGTCGTGTCCGGGAGCTGGCTTGCATGAATGCGCGTCCACAGTTTTCATAGGGGCAGACAAAAGGTTTTTCTCCAGAGTGACGGCGCTTGTGATTGTTCAGCCTGCTTGGTTGTAGACACGAATACCCACAATTTTCGTAGGGACAGACAAAAGGTTTTGCTCCTGAGTGGACACACTGGTGGTTTTTCATAGCGCTGGATTCCATGCACGAATATGCGCAACCGCCGCAGGCGCGAACAAAGTTTTTTCCTCGGAAGTGGCGGCGCCAGTGCTTGTTCAGGTTGGTTGATTGTGCGCTCGCATATCCACAGCCGTCCCAGGGACAGACAAAGGGTTTTTCGCCTGAGTGGAGGCGCTTGTGTCTTTTCAGGTCGTTTGATTGTGCGCACGAATATCCACAATCGCCGTAGGGACAAACAAAGGGCTTTTCGCGTGAGTGGGTGCGCAAGTGCCGTTTCAGGTTGTTTGAGTATGCGCACGAATAGCCACAACCTTCGTAGGGACAGTCATGTTTTCGTTTCCTGATGCGGGTGCGCAGGCATGCCATCTGGTCCCTGTGGTCACCGACCTCTTGTTCGCAGCCCCCGCGCAAGGTAGCACAAGGTTTTGCCATGCGGGCGACAGGACGCCGGACTGCTTGTCTCTCTTGCGAGCAACCCCGGGGACCGGTCGCCTCTGCTGAGGCACGAAAACAGTCCCGTTTACCGGGGTAAGTTGTCACAGGAAGCATGGCCACCGGTACCCTGAGCGATCAATACCGGAGCTTGGACAACTGTGACAGCCGCAGGTGATGTCCCGCCGCTGACAAGCCTGCCAGCTGTGCCGTCCAGGCGCGACGCCATGAGTCGATTCCGGCCGCCGCAGTCCATCTCAGGGGGCTGATCGCGCGGTCGGGGTATCTGCGAAACAAATCAACTCCTGCCAGAACGCCTTGTCATCATCCGAGAGAGACAAGACAAAGGCATCCGGGTCACAGGTGCCTGTATCCTGCTGTGAGAAAAACGGCGAGCAAGGATTCTCAGCGGCCCAGCCGGTCAGCCAGTCGGATATCCCAACATCCTGTGTGACCATCGCTTCCAGCCCTGCAAACTCCAGGTTATGCAGCAAGGATGAAGAAAGCCAATCGCCCCACTGCGACAGCTGCATGTCCTCATCAGGCGTAGCCTTTGCGCCCGGGGACTGCTGCCCTGCGGGCAAGACTGTCATTGGGAAACAGGGGCTGTTGTGACCAAACCCGGGGCTCTGATGATCCTGATCGGCAGCAGGTCCGGCATCCACCGGGACACCGGGGCCGGCCCCGGCTGCGATACAAGACGAATACGAGGGTTCATTTTGCACAGCCAAGCTGGGCTCTGGCTGCCCGGGTATGCTCGTCGGCCCTGTGCCGACCTCAAGGCGTCGGGCGCAACCCGCGCGGTTCCTGCCATGGTGCCCGGAACCTGATGGCTGCGATGGTTTTTTGCTCCCCTCCTGCCTGCACACAAAGGGATTTTCTGCTGGATTTTCGCCTGAATGGACACGCCTGTGGCTTATCAGGCGGCCTTGTTGTGTGAACAAGCGCCCACAGCCTTCATGGGGACAGACAAAGGCTTTTCCTCTTGCGTGGGTGCGCAAGTGTACTTTCAGGTTGCCGGACTGGACGGACGCATATCCACAGCCTTCGAACCTGCAGACAAAAGGTTTTTCTGTGGTATGCACAGCTCGCAGGTGGTATCTCAAAGCGCTTGCTTGGGCAAACGCCAGGCTACAACCTTCATGGCGACAGTAAAAAGGTTTTTTCCCGGAGTGAAGACGCAAGTGCTCTGTCCGGCCGGCAGCTGTCGTGAATGAGCGCCCACAGTCTTCATAGGGGCAGGCAAAGGGTTTTTCTCTGGTGTGACAACGCCAATGATTTTTCCGCCGGTCGGGTTGTGCGCACGCATAGCCACGGCCTTCGCCGGGACCGACACAGGGTTTTGCTCCGGAGTGAACACACAGGTGTTGTTTCAGGTTATATAAGCGTCCGAATGCATGCCCGCAGCCTTCCCGGGAACAGGTAAAGGGTTTGTCGCCAGAGTGGAGGCGGCAGTGCTGGGTCAGATGGCCTGCTTGTCCGAACCTGCGCTCACAGCCTTCCCAGGGACAGGCAAAGGGTTTGTCGCCGGAGTGGAAGCGCCAGTGCTGGGCCAGCCGGCTTGGGTGTTTGAACACACGCCCACAGCCCTCCCAGGAACAGACAAAAGATTGTGCGCAGGCGTGGGCGCGCAAGTGCATTTTCAGATGGTTTGATTGTCCTAAGACGCGCCCACAGCCCTCCCAGGGACAGACAAAAGATTTTGCGCAGGCGTAGGCGCGCAAGTGTCTTTTCGCATCGTCTGATCGTCCGAACCTGCGCCCACAGCTCTCCCGGGGACAGACAACAGGTTTTTGTCCGGCATGGACGCGCTGGTGCCGTGTCAGGTGGGTTGAGTGTCCGAACGCGCGCCCACAGCCCTCATGGCAACAGACAAAAGGCCTTTCGCGTGAGTGGACGCGCCCATGCGGTTTCAGGTTGCTTGATCGCGCGCACGCATAGCCACAACCCTCCCAGGGACAGATAAAGGTTCTTTTTCCCACGCCGGTGCGCTGACATGCCACCGGGCCCCTGTTGTCGCCGGATTCTTGTTTACAGCCTGCTGGCAAGGCAATAACAGGTTGTGAATCAACGCAGACAGACAACCGGACGGCTGTTCTCTCGTGCGGGCCATTCGGGGGACTGGTCGCCTTTGCCTTTGTTGGCGCACTGAAAGGTCCCCGTTTTTCGGGATGAGTTGTCATAAAAAACATGGCCAGCGAAAACCTGAACAATCAATGTCGAGGCTTGGACAACAGTTGCACTCTTGTGTGGCTTGCGCCAGCTGACAAGCTGGCCAGCCATGCTGCCGGGCGCAGGACTATGACCTGAGCCCGACAGCTGAAGTGCGACTCAAAATACTGCTCGCCAGGTGTCGCTATCCGGTGGAGAAATCAACTCCTGCCAGAACGCCTTGTCATCATCCGAGAGAGGCAAGACAGGGGCATCCGGGTCACACGCGCCTGTACCCCGCTGTGAGCAAAATGGCGAGCAAGGGTTCTCAGCGGCCCAGCTGGTCAGCCAGTCGGATATATCAACATCCTGTGCGATCATCGTTTCCAGCCCCGCAAACTCCAGGCTTTGCAGCAGGGATGAAGACGGCCAATCGCCCCACTGCGACAGCTGCTTTTCCTCATCAGGCGTGGCGTTTCCCCCTGGGCGCTGCTGCCCTGCGGACCAGACTGTCGTTGTGGAACAGGGACTGTCGTGACCACACCCGGTGCTCTGATGATCCTGATCGGCAGCAGGCCCTGCATCCACCGGGACACCGGAGCCGGCCCCGGCTGCGATGCAAAAAGGATACGAGCGTTCATTTTGCACAGACAAGCTGGGCTCTGGCCGCCTGGGTCTGCCCGTCGGCCCCTGGCCAACCTCAAGGCGTCGGGAACAACCCGCACGGTCCCTGCCCGAGAAATGGCCTTCACAGGAACCACCTGATGACACAGACATATTTGTGCTCGCTTCTTTCAAGTCGACCCGTTTTTTTGCTCCTGGTTTTTTTGCTCCTGGTTTTTTTCTTCCTGGTTTTTTTCTTCCTGGTTTTTTTCTTCCTGGTTTTTTTCTTCCTGGTTTTTTCCCTCCTGAGTGGATGCACCAGTGTTTTTCCAGGTTCTCGAATCGTCCGAATGCACGCCTACAGCCTTTCCAGGAACAGGCAAAGGGTTTTTCTCCAGAGTGGACACGCAAGTGCTGTGTCAGATGGGCAGTTTGTCTGAACACACGCCCACAGCCTTTCCAGGAACAGGCAAAGGGTTTTTCCCCAGAGTGGACACGCAAGTGCTGTATCAGATGGGTAGATTGTCTGAACACACGCCCACAGCCCTCATGGGAACAGACAAAAGGCTTTTTTCCGGCATGGACGCGCAGGTGTCTTTTCAGATCAATGGATTGTATGCACGCATATGCACAACCTTCGCAGGGACAGACAAACTTTTTTTGTCCGGCGTGAACGTACCTGTGCCTTGCCAGGTGGCCTGAGCATCCGAACGCGCGCCCACAGCCCACATGGCGGCAGACAAAAGGTTTTTCTCCCGTGTGGGTACGCAAGTGTTTTTTCAGGTCGCCGGCTTGTCCGAACGCACGGCTACAGCTCTCCCTGGAACAGGCATATTTTTTTGTACCCGTGTGGGTGCGCTGGTGTGCCATCTGATCCTTGCTGTCGCCGGATCCCTGTGCACAGTCTCCCCGCAAGGCTGCACAATGTTTTGTAACGGAGACAGGATGCCAGACCGCTTTTTTCCCTTGCCAGGCACCCCGGGGACTGGCCGCCTCTGTTGGCGCGCTACGCGGTTCCCGTTTCCCGGAATGAGTTGTCACAAAAAGCATGGCCACCGAAAACCTGCAAGGTCAATACCGGGGCTTGGACAACACTTGCATCTGGTGTGGCGCCCGGCAGCTCACACGCTGGTCAGCCATGCTGCCGGGCGCAGGACCATGACCTGAGCCCGGCAGCTGAAGTGCGATTCAAAATGCTGCTCGCCAGGTGTCGCTATCCGGTAGAGAAATCAACTCCTGCCAGAACGCCTTGTCATCATCCGAGAGGGACAAGACAGCGGCATCCGGGTCACATGCGTCGGTACCCAGCTGTGCGCAAAACGGCGAGGAAGGGTTGTCAGCGGCCCAGCCGGTCAGCCAGTCGGACATATCAACATCCGGTGCGACCATCGATTCCAGCCCCGCACACTCCAGGCTTGGCAGCAGGGATGAAGAAGGCCAATCGCCCCACTGCGACAGCTGCTGTTCCTCATCAGGCATGGCGGTTGAGCCTGGGCGCTGCTGCCCTGCGGACAAGACTGCCGTTGTGAAACAGGGGCTGTCGTGACCAACCCCGGTGCTCTGATGATCCTGATCGGCAGCAGGCCCTGCATCCACCGGGACACCGGGGCCGGCCCCGGCCGCGATGCAAGAAGGAGATGAGGGTGCATTGTGCACAGGCCAGCCGGGCTCTGGCTGCATGGGTATGCTCGTCGGCCCTTTGCCAACCGCAAGGCGTCGGGAACAACCCGCGCGGTCCCTGCCAGAGAGCTGGCCTTCACAGGAACCCGCTGAGGGCTCAGACATATTTGTGCTCGCTTCTTTCAAATCGACCCGGTTTTTTCCTTCCGGGTGCCGGTCTTTTCCTTCCGGGTGCCGGTTTTTTCCTTCCGGGTGCCGGTTTTTTCCTTCCGGGTGCCGGTTTTTTCCTTCC
>Ga0209020_1000978_pt1 | contig 31715 bp, 25 predicted proteins | sample PinacodermBB_FD_187298 | JGI IMG/M metagenome (GOLD analysis project Ga0209020, IMG submission 187298) | Host-associated microbial community of the marine sponge Aplysina aerophoba from Gulf of Piran - sponge pinacoderm, lysed by bead... | ecosystem: Host-associated > Porifera > Sponge >... | reverse complement strand
CGGCCAATTGACGCCCGTGCTCGGCCAATTGACGCCCGTGCTCGGAGAACTGCCGCGAATGCTCGGCCAACTGACCCATGATCGCCTTGGCGGACACGATCATCACACCCACCACGAGACCGGTACAGGCGACTGCCGTTGAAACGACGGTGGCGATACCGGCGGCGGTCACGGCACCCACGCTAGCCGAGGCAACCGTTGCCGATTCCCCCGCTTTACTGAAGTCTCAGTCATACTCCATATATATCAAAATACTTCCGATTCCACACCTCGAGACGAGGGAGGGGACGAACCAAACCCCGAGGGAGGGGGCGGGGGGCCGATTCGCGACGCCTTGCGCCCGCGCGAAGGAACGCACGGCACCCCGCCCCCCGACCGGACGGAGCTACAGCGAGGGAGGGGACGCCGGGGGGGACGCCGGGGGGACGGCCGGCGGAGCGATTTCGCCAGACGATCCGCCGACGCCCACCGGCGGCCCCGACCGGACGGAGCTACAGCGAGGCGACGACGGTGGCCATGAGTTCGCCGGCCTGCGTGGGGTTGCTGCCGACGCGGACGCCGGCGGCGCTGAGGGCCTCCACCTTGGCGGCGGCAGTACCCCGACCGCCCGAGACGATGGCGCCGGCGTGGCCCATCTTCTTGCCCGGCGGCGCGGTCATGCCGGCGATGTAGGCCACGACCGGCTTGGAGAGGTGCTCGGCGATGAACTCGGCGGCGTCTTCCTCGGCCGACCCGCCGATCTCGCCGATCAGCATGACGGCCTCGGTCTCGGGATCGTCCTCGAAAGCGGCCAGGCAGTCGATGAAGTTGGTGCCCGGCACGGGGTCGCCACCGATGCCCACGCAGGTGGTGCAGCCGATCCCCTTCTCCTTCAGCTCGTGCAGGGCCTGGTAAGTGAGGGTGCCGGAGCGGCTGACGATGCCCACCGGACCGCCGGGGCGGGCGATGTGCCCCGCGGTGATGCCGATGTTGCAGAGCCCGGGGCTGATGACGCCGGGGCAGTTGGGGCCCAGCAGGCGCACGTCGGGGTGGTGGCGCTGCAGGTGGGCGAACGTGCGCGCCTCGTCGTGCATGGGCACACCCTCGGTTATCACCACGATGAAGCGCACGCCGCCCTCGGCGGCCTCCAGCACGGCGCCGGGCACGCCGGCGGCGGGCACGAAGATGCACGAGGCGTCGGCGCCGGTGGCCTCGACGGCGTCGCCGACGGTGGCGAAGACGGGGATGCCGTCCACGTCGCTGCCGGCCTTGCGGGGGTGCGTGCCGGCCACCACCCCGGTGCCGTAGTCGCGGTTCAGCAGGCCGTAGTAGCGCCCGGCCGAACCGGTCAGCCCCTGGTAGACGACCCGGGTGTTCTGGTCCACGAAGATGCTCATGACTGCGGCTCCTCGCAACACGTCGGCTCGGCGCAGCATGCGGGGTAGCCGGCCGACGCAGCGGCGGCCACTGAATCGCCGGTGCCGGCCGACGCCGCGGCGGTCACTGGATCGCCGGTGCCGGCCGCCGCCGCAGCCGTCACTGCCATGCGGGCTGCTTCCACCATGTCGGGGGCGAGGCGCAGGCTGTCGGAGAGGTGCGGCCGGAGTATCTCCCGACCCTCGGCTGCGTTGGTGCCGTCGAGGCGCATGATGATGGGCGAGGAGATGTCGACTCGCCGGAGCGCCTCGACGATCCCGCGGGCCACCTCCTCACCCTTGGTGATCCCGCCGAACACGTTGATGAAGATGGACCGCACCGCGGGGTCGCCGTCAACCACCTCGAGGGCGGCGGACATCAGGTCGGCGTTGGCACCGCCGCCGATGTCCAGGAAGTTGGCGGGTGTGCCACCGGCCTCGGCAACGATGTCCACCGTGGCCATGGCCAGCCCGGCACCGTTGGCGATCACGCCGACTGTGCCGTCGAGCCCCACGTACTGCAGCCCCCTGGCGTGCGCCTCCTGCTCGCGCTCGTCGCGCTCGACGGTCTCGTCGTAGGCGGCGTGGTCGGGGTGTCGGAAGGTGGCGTTGTCGTCGAGGGTGACCTTGGCGTCCAGAACCGCCAGCCGGCCGTCGCCGGTGACGATGAGCGGGTTGATCTCCACGAGGTCGGCGTCGCCGTTGACATAGGCCCGGTACAGCAGGCCCAGCAGCTCGATCGCCTGCTCGGTCACCGCGGGGTTGAGCCTGGCGTCGTTCACCCACCGGCGGCAGGCCTCGGGCGTCAGTCCTTCGGTGGGGTCGATGTGGATGCGGGCGATGGCCTCGGGCGCGCTGGCGGCCACCTCCTCGATGTCCACGCCGCCCTGCGCCGACAGCATCCCGAGGTGGCGGCGCGCCGAGCGGTCGAGGGTGAAGCCGGCGTAGTACTCCTCGGCGATGTCGGCGGCCCTCTCGATCCAGAGGCGCCGCACCACGTGGCCGCCGATGTCGAGACCCAGGATCGCTCCGGCAGCCCGTCGCACCTCGGCGGCGTCGGTGGCCGGCTTGATGCCGCCGGCCTTGCCGCGGCCTCCCACGTGCACCTGCGCCTTGACGACGACCGGGTAGCCGATCCGCTCGGCCGCCGCGACCGCCTCATCGGGGTCGAGAGCCACCTCGCCCGGCGAGGTGGGCAGACCGTAGGAGGCGAAGAACTCCTTGCCCTGATGTTCCAGAAGATCCACTTGGCTCCCCCGCGAGATGCCGCCGCTGTCGGGGGGCGAGCCTATTGGAACGGGGTGGAGGAACCTCCCTTCCGGCGGCTCGCCGGCGCCGCTCGCGGTGGAAAACCGCAGGCCGGCGTCGTCTACACTGGAACCGTGGCGACGTGGACCGCACCCGAGTACCACCCGGCCTTCGAGGAGTACTGCGAGACCATCTTCGAGCTCGCTGAGGACGACCTGGACGTCATCCAGGCCCGCATCGCCGACCGCCTGGAGATCTCGCGGCCGGCCGTGTCGGAGATGATCCGACGGATGCAGGATCAGGGCCTCCTGGAGGGGGGCCGGCGCATCAAGCTCACCGACGACGGCATGAAGCTGGCCAAGCAGGTGGTGCGTCGCCACCGCCTCGCCGAGCGGTTCCTGACAGACGTGCTGGGGCTGTCATGGGCGGAGGCGCACGCCGAGGCCGGCAAGTGGGAGCACGTGCTCTCGCCTCGCGTGGAGGAGGCCATGAGCAAACTGCTGGGCCAGCCCACGACGTGCCCGCACGGCAACCCGATCCCGGGTTCGGGCTACTCCGCACCCGAGAGCGTGGCGCTCACCGATGTGGCCGAGGGCGAAGCGTTCGTGGTGTCGCGCATCACCGAGGAGCTGGAGTTCGTCGACGGCGTGCTGGACTTCCTGGAGGACTCATCGATCTGCCCGGGCAACAGCGGGATCGTGATGTCGAACCCCGACGACGGGGCGACCACGGTCAGCATCGACGGGGAGTCGGTGGAGATCGACCACTACACCAGCGAGCGGCTCCTGGTCGTACCGGTTCCCGCCGGCGCTTGACCCCGGTGCGGGCCGCCGGACGCGAGTCCGGCCCCTGCCTGCGTCATCGGCCCCGACCTCGCCCCGGCGTCCCGTACCCTCGCTGAATCGTGCCGGCACAGACCGGCGCCAATGGTGGGCGCGGACGGATCGTCGCCTACTGGAGGACGCTCAGGCGAACTCCGAGCGGCGCAGCACCAGCAGCCACGTCAAGAGCCCGGAGGCCCCGACGAGCACGAGCGACTCCAGGCCGGCCTGCGCCAGGAAGAGCGACTCTGTGGAGTCCCAGATGTCCGCCGACAGCATCGGAAGGTTCGTCGGCCGCATCAGCAACGTGAGCGGGAGTTCCTTCATCACCGACAGGAACACCAAGCCGCCCGCAGCCAGCAAACCCGGCGCCATGAGCGGCAACTCCACGGAGCGCAGGCGCCGCCAGCGGCGGGCACCGAGCGTTCGGGCGCCCTCGCTCAGACGTGTCGGAACGGCGCCCACGGCCGCCCGCGCCGCGTTCGCCGCCTGCGCGCCGAACAGGAGCACATAGCCGACGATCAGCAGCGGCAGCGTCTGGTAGATCACCGTGGCGAACGGCACCTGCAGCGCCCAGAAAACCAGCGCCAGGGCGACCACGATGCCGGGAAGGGCGAAACCCGCGGTGACAAGGAGATTGGAGGCCGAGGCGCTGCGCGACGGGCGGCGGACCAGGAGCCACGCCAGCGGGAGCATCACCCCGACGGTTACTGTGGCCGCAACCGCGCTGACCGCCACCGTGGAGGCGGCCGAGGTGGCGATTCCCCCGCCGTCGAGGGCGAAGGCTCCGACGCGCCTGCCGGGATTGGCGATCCCCCTTCCGGCCCAATATCCCAGCGTGGCGAGCGGGGCCACGAGAGCCAGGAGGAGGAATGCGACGACGGCGGCGCAGACCGGCCAGCGCCACCAGCCGAGCGGCGCCAGCGGCGGAGGCCGGTCGGAGGTCGCGGCGAAGCCCCCCGCGCGGCGCCTTGCGAGCCAGCGCTCGACCATCACGACCCCCACCGCGACGATGCCGAGCAGCAGGCCGTGGGTCACAGACGTGGGCCGGTCGAAGAGCCGGTTGGCATAGATCGAACGGGTGAGGGTCTCGTAGCGCAGCAACTCGACCGCCCCGAAGTCCGAGAGGGTGTAGAGGCATACCAGCAGGCCGCCCGCAGAGGTGGCCGGGAGGATCGCCGGGAGGGTGACGGTGGCGAAGACCGCCCGCCGGCCGCGCCCCAACACCCGTGCGGCCTCCTCGTAGGCGGGGTCCAGGTGACGCAGCCGGGCGCGGGTGGGCAGGTACACGTAGGGATACGTGAAGAGGGTCAGCACACCCCAGGCGGCCCAGAAACCCTGGAGGCGGGGCAGGGCCCCGACACCGAGGGGCGACAGGATCTGCTCGGCCAGCCCGCCGCGGGCTCCGAGGGCGATGAACGCCGTGGCGCCGACGAAGGTGGGGAAGACCAGCGGCAGCGGCGCCAGCGCCGCCCACAGCCGCCGCCCCGGCAGGTCGAGTCGCACCGTCGCCCAGGCCAGGGCGGTCCCGGCAACCATTGCCGCCAGCGACACCGAGGCCGCCAGCAGCAGGGAGTTGCCGAGCGGGCCCCAGGTCCGTGCCACGCCCAGGATGTCCAGGATGTCCGAGCGCAGCCGGACGTTCTCGTAGACGAGGTAGCCGAGCGGCGCGGCGAAGAACAACCCCAGGCCGAAGCCCCAGGTACGGCAAAGACGGCCGGCATCCATCGACGGGTTGCGGGCTGCGGCGGAGTCGGTGGCTCTCCGGCGCGACTCTAGGAGACTGGTCAGCAATGGCCATTTCGCCGAACCCACAAGCCCCTTACCAGGGCTTTCGCGGCGAAGGATTGGCCGATTCGGGGATTACTCACAACACTCCGAGGCATGTGCCGAGTCGTTCACCGGGGGCACAGGCCGGACCGCCGGACAGTGGATTCCGGCCTCCGCCGGAATGACGGCGAAGACGGTCCGCAGCATCACCCGGCGGTCTCCGCGAGCGCCGGTTCCCCGCTCCCGGCGCGCCGCTGCTTGCCGTTGCGCCGCAGACCGGCCATGGCCGACTCGGGGTACGCGACGGCCGGCGGGCCGTCGTAGTGCAGCGCCACGTCGTCACCGACGCGCACGCCCGGCATCCGGTCGCTGCGAGCGAGGAGGACGCTGTCGCCGATCTGCACGCGGCATTCGGTGGTGTGCCCGTAGAAGCGCATCGCCTGTACCTGGCCCGTGGCGCTCGCATCATCCTCGCCGCTCCCCGCCGCTGCAACGAGACGCAGCTGCGAGGGACGTACCAGAACCGCGACCTTGCCCGTCGCGGGACAGCACGTGGCCAGATTGCCCAGTGGAGTGGCGACGGTGTCCCCGGACCCGAGACCGGGGATGAAGTTGGCGTCGCCGACGAACGAGGCGACCCACGGTGATGCGGGATGGCCGTAGACCTCGCCGGGGGTGCCGCGCTGGCGGATGTGCCCGTCCTGCATGACCGCCACCTCGTCACCCATGACGAAGGCCTCGTCCTGATCGTGGGTGACGATGACGGCGGTGGCCCCGAGCGTTCCGAGCAGCGTCTGGACCTCAGCCTGCAGTTCCAGCCGCAGGTGGACGTCGAGCGCCTGGAAGGGCTCGTCGAGCAGGAGCATCCGCGGGCGCGGCGCCAGCGCCCGTGCGATGGCGACCCTCTGTTGCTGACCCCCCGACAGCGAGTCGGGCATCCTCTTCTCGAAACCGGCGAGGTCGACCATGTCCAGTACCTCGCGCACCCGCGCCTCCCGGTCGGGCGAGCGTCCGAGACCGTAGGCCACGTTGCCGCCGACGGTCAGGTGCGGGAACAGCGCCCGCTCCTGGCCCAAGAGGCCGATGCGGCGGTGCTCCGGCGCCACGTTCACGCCCGGACCCGCGAGCATGCGCTCACCGACGTGCACCTCCCCGCCGTCGGCGACCTCGAGACCCGCCACGATGCGCATGAGCGTCGTCTTGCCGCAGCCGCTGGGGCCCAGCAGCGCCAGAGTGCGGCCGCGCTCGATACTCAGGTTGAGCCAGTTGAGAACCGGCGTACCGCCGAACGACTTGTGGACATCGACCAGCCGGAGGGCCCGGAAGTCGCCCACAGCGGGGGCGGCACCGGTCGACCGTGCGCGTCTCCCATTGGTGGCACGGCCCGCGCGGACCAAGCCGCTGCGTCCACGCGGCGCCGGATCACCCGACGGCGGGGCGCCCGCGGCGGCGCGTCGGACATTAGGCACGCCTAATACCCTAGTTCGTTAGGCAACACTTACAACCGGCGCCGCCGGCCGTTGTTCCTTGATTCGGCGACAGCGCCGGTCCGATCGCGGGGCAATGGATTCCGGCCTGCGCCGCGATGACCGGAGCGAGGGCGGGGATGCCGGTGGACGCCTGGGGCGGCCATTCCCGGGGATCGTCGTAGCGCCACCGGCGACGGCGCCCGGACTGCTCCCACATCGCTGTCGCACCCCCTCCGCACAATACTGCTCATGCCCACCACAGAGCGAGTTGCCCGACGTTCTCGCCGAGCGGACGTAGTCTTGGCGAGATGCCTGCCATTTGCTCCCGAGAAACAAGGGTGTCCGAGCATGGCTGAGTCCTCCGACCAACATCCGGAGCGCGGCAGGGCTCAGTCACGTCGGCCGATGGTGATGGATATCAAGGGCAACAAGGGGAGCGTCTTCTACCGCGCGCACTCGTACCACACGAAGGTGCCGGTCGAGGGTCTTGTCCAGCTGATCGAGCACTTCACCGACCCCGGCGATGTCGTGGTCGACCCATTCTGCGGATCAGGCCAGACGGGTGTCGCCGCCTTACTGACTGGCCGGCACGCTGTTCTGTCCGATCTCTCTCCGGCAGCGGTGCACATTGCGCGCGGATACACGGCGCGAGTAGATCCCGATCGCTTCAGGACGGCGGCTTCCGCGCTCCTTGTCGTGCTCGGACCGCTCGAACGGGAGCTGTACGGCACCCCCGAGGGCCGCATTGAGTACACCGTCTGGTCCGACGTCTACCGGTGCTCGACATGCAGGCGTGAGGTCCTATTCTGGGACGCGGCTGTCGACCAGGATACGGGGGCCGTGCAGAACACGCTGTCGTGCCCGGCTGGCCACGGACCTCTCAGGAAAACAGATCTCCAATGGCTGAGCACCCGGCCGGTGCAGGAGAACATCAGCGTTGACGGGCAACGAACTCGACTTGTGCGAGCGATCGGGGTAGCGGACAAGGATCGCGGAGTCGATAGAGCCGCCATTCCGCATTGGTATCCGACCACTCCTTGGGAACGGTGGCGGGAGATGTGGCGAGCTCAGCACGAGGTTCAAGGAATCGCGACCTCGGCAGACTTCTTTACAACACGCAACCTGTATGCGCTCTCGGCACTGTGGGACGCAATCGGACGAGTCGACGACGAGTCGATCCGTGCGGGCCTTCGCTTCGCTTTTACCGCGACCATCAATCGTGCCTCACGTCGCTACCAATGGCACCCGACGAGACCGACCAACGTCCTTTCATCGACGATGTACTTGGCATCATTGAACTACGAATTCAACGTATTCAGTCTGTTCCGTCGGAAACTAGCAACGATCACCAAACTATACCAGCAAACCGGGGAGTCATCCGGCTCATGTGAGGTGCACCTCGGTTCCGCCGAGCGGCTCGCTTGGATGGCCGATTGCAGCGCGGACTACGTCTTCGCTGATCCGCCATTCGGCTCCAACATCTACTACGGCGACTCATCCTTCCTCTGGGAAGCCTGGCTGGGCGAACAGACCGACGTTGCGGCGGAGACCGTGGTGAACAAGCGGCTAACCGACCGGATGGGCGGAACGAATCTCAACGACTACGAGAAGTCGATGAGCCGGGCGATGCGGGAGATTCGTCGTGTTATGTGCGACAGTGCGTGGGCTTCGCTGCAGTTCCATAACTCCGATGATGCGGTCTGGTCAACTATCCAGAGCGCTGTCGACTCAGCAGGGCTTTCCGTGGAAGCCGCTGTCGTGATGGACAAGGGACAGTCTTCATTCAAGGGGCTCCGGCATGAGCGCCGGGGCGAGAAGGTCGCAAGCTTCGACCTCGTGATGCATCTTGCCCCGGGAGCCTGCGGCAGGGACAATGCCCAACGCCGTGACGTTCCCCGAGCCGAGATCGAGAGGGAACTAATGGAGCACGTCGCAAAAGAGTCGGCATCGCGTCGCACTACTCCTTGGCTCCACTCGCAGGTGATGCGTCACCTGCTCGCCGCCGATGCATCGCCGGCAGGCTGGAGCTTCGGCGCCGTCGAATCTCTGTGCGGCGAACTATTCGAAAGGAGAGGCAACACATGGCACCTACCGGCCACGAGCGCATAGCCAGAGCGTCGTTGGCTGCTCGTCGGCCGCTGCCTGAGTACGTCGTCGGCTCAAAGGGTGGGCCGTGGTACACGTCACACACCTATCCCACCAAAGTTCCGCCCGAGACGATCATTCCCTTCATCGAGGCTTCGACGGAGCCGGCCGGCGTGGTTGCCGACCCCTTCTGCGGATCCGGCATGACGGGAGTTGCCGCACTGCTCGTGGGCCGACAAGCAGCCCTGTCAGACCTGTCGCCCGGCGCCGTGCACCTCGCCCGGAATCACACGAGGCGCGTTTCCCCCGAGCTGCTCACCGACGCTGTTGCTTCACTCGACCGATCGTGGATGCGCCGTACCGAGCGCGACCTCTACTGGTCGTCGGTCAGCACCGATGACGGGGTGATTTGTGGACTGGGGCGCCATACGGTCTGGTCGGAGGTGTACGAGTGCCCGTCGTGCGAATCGGCGGTCGTACTCTGGGATGCAACCGCGCCTGACCGTCCCCTGCCACGCAGGATCCGGTGCCACAGCTGCAGGCGTTCGTTCGATCGGACTCGCGGTGCGGCGATCGCATCCGTGCCCCGGAGGATGACGGTCGCTCCGGAGTCAGGCGGCAAACTGGTCCACGGCGAACCGACCGCGAGCACACTCCACCGGATCGACGAGGTCCGGCGGCGCCCGGTCACTTTCTGGATGCCGACCACGCCTATTGACCCTTCCCGCGAGATGTATATCCGCTCCGCACTGCACCTCCGTGGTGTACGGACGGTCGCCGACATGTTCAGTCGTCGGCCGGCTCTGGCACTGTCCCGGCTCTGGTACGAGATCAGCTTGGTCGAGAACATGGCCGTTCGGGAGGCACTGCAGTTCGCGTTCACCAACACCGCGTGGCACGCCAGCCGCATGCGGCGCTACAACGCCCGAGGCGGTCAACGTCCCCTCACGGGCACCCTGTTTATCCCGCAACTTGTCTCCGAACCCAACGTCTTCGAGGTGTTCCGCCACCAAGTCCGTCAGGTGTGCCGGCTGTACGACGTACTACCGGATGGCGACGTCGAAGTGAACCAGTCATCGGCAACCGATCTGCGTTGGCTCGCCGACGGTTCTGCCGACTATGTATTCACCGACCCGCCGTTCGGTAACAACATCCACTACGCCGACTGCAACATCGTCTGGGAGACGTGGCTCGGGGATCCAACCGACAACGACCAAGAGATCGTCGTCAATAAGTCGCGGCGCGTGGAAGACGGAGGCAAGACGGTCAGCGACTACCAGAAACAGCTCACGGACTCGTTCCGTGAGGCGAAGCGCGTGGTAGCCACGGCCGGGCGCGTCTCCGTGGTATTCCATAACTCCGATGACGCAATTTGGACGGCCCTCCTGGAGGCTGTCGAGGATGCTGGCCTGCACCAGGCAGAGGTGGCGATACTTGACAAGGGTCAACGCAGTCAGAAGGGCTACAAAGCCAGGCTCGGAGAACTCGTTCCCTTCTATGACCTAGTGATGACCTTCAGCGCGACCGAGCGGGCTGGCCCTCGGCTCAATGGCTCGGGCGACATGGCGCTCGATGCCGTCACTTCACACCTCGAACGCCTCAACGGCAACACCTCACCGCAGCGCAGGCTCGAGTATCTCTACTCCGTCGCCGTGAGTGCAGTGATCGGCGGCGGTGCCAAACCGGTCGGCTTGTCGCTCCGCGCGTTCGAAGATCTCTGCAACAATCACTTCGAACGGATTGGTGACGCGTTTTTCTTGTAGATCGTCGGTGAGACCAGGAGTACGGCATTGACCGATCGACTCTCGAAGGCGGAGCTTCACAAACGCTTCGTCGCGGCCGTCGGCCCTGCCGCGCTCGTCTCGGCTGGCACAGACTCCGCTGGTGAACTCGTGTTGGAACTTCGCCCTCCGCTACCCAACAACGTTCGGGTCTACATTTACAACGCGACGAACCCGCCCGGTGGTCGGTCGACGTCGGAACACAAGATCCAGCTCATCCTAACCGGCCAGATGAAAGGCGAGCGAGCCGACTTCGACTGGTCCGGAGTCGATATCTCTCTGCTCTGCGGCTACGTCCCAGAACACGATGTCTTCGTGTTCTGGGACGCCTCACTGCACGTCAGCTTCCCACACTCGAAGAATCTGCAGGTCCGAACGGACAACCTGCTGAGCGCAGCCGCGTCGGGGGTGCTTGTCTCCCAAGACCGTTCTCTGCGGACCGGGCCAGAGGTCGTGATCTGCGCCCCTCGCAACCTCGTGTCGGGCGCCATTGCCGAGCGAAGTGCAATTGGACGCGCCGGCTCAACAGGTGCAGGTCGGTCGGCAAACAGGGGACGGCCGTACGTGCGCCCTCCGCGCAGCCGCGCCGCGCCGTCGAGATCCCGCGTGTTCAGCGTCGATCCCGACGCCGTCGACCGAGGAACCGACGCGCACATGAAAGTCCAGGATGAACTCGCGGATGCTGTCTCAGCGCGTGGGTGGCAGCCGCTATCGCCGCGTGACTCCGATCCTCTCTTCGACATTGGATGGATCACGGCGGAAGCAGCGTGGATCACGGAGGTGAAGAGCCCGACCGCCACGAACGAGGAGCGACAGCTTCGACTGGGACTGGGACAGGTGCTCAGCTACGCGTATCTCGTCGATTGGGACGTGACGGTGAACCGGCCCGTGCTCGCCGTCGAGCGGAGGCCGTCGTCTTCGTACTGGTCCGATCTCTGCATGTCCCATGGTGTCGTTCTGTCGTGGCCGGACGCATTCGCCGAGCTATTGGACTCCTGTGTCTGATTCTGTGTCTGCTATTCGCCGCGCAGTCCGCGACCGCTCACGGGCTGTGGCAGAACCGAGGTTCACCCTGTTGACTTGACGGGTCCCGGTCAACCTTCCAGGGCAACATCCCCCAAAGAGCACAGCTACCGGACGATGCCGCTCTGGTCGATGAGTTCCTGGGTGCGGGCCAGGCCGCCGCCGAGGACATCGAAGTCGATGGTGTCCATGACATCGGCGACGTCGAGGGGAGTCAGCTCGTCGGGCGGCTGGACGCCGGCCGCCAGCGGGTACTCGCGGGTCTCGGAGGCGTAGAACTCCTGTGCCTGCCGCGTCAGCATGAACTCGACGAAGGCCTGCGCCGCGGTGGGCTGATCGGAGGTGGCCAGGATCGCCCCGGTGGTGACGATCAGCAGCGAGCCGATGTCGGTGGGAGCGAAGTTGTGGTTGATGCCCGGGGCTTCGGGGTCCTCGGCCAGGAAGCGCAGCAGGTAGTAGTGGTTGACGAGCCCCATGTCCACCTCGCCGCGCAGGACCGCGTCGACGATGGCGGAGTTCTTGGGATAGTTGGGCGAGTTGTTGGCCGCCATCCCTTCCAGCCAGGCGAGCGTGGCGTCGTCGCCGGACTGGAAGCGCATTGCCGTGATGAAGTCCTGGAAGGAACTGTTGGCCGGCGCCACGGCGACGCGGCCGACGTATGCCGGGTCGGTGAGGTCGAGCACCGAGTCGGGCAGATCAGCGGGATCGGTCAGGTTGGGGTTGTGGACGAGCACCCGCTGGCGCCCGCTGAAGCCGACCCACGTGCCGTCGCCGGCCTGGTAGAGGGCGTCCACGGCGTCGAGGACGCCGCCGGGGAGAGTCTGCAGGCGATCCTGCGTGGCGAGGTAGCCCATTGCGCCGGGGCTCTGGGAGATGAACACGTCGGCAGGTGTGGCATCGCCCTCGGTTTCGATCAGCAGCGCCAGGTCGGATGAGGAGCCGTACCGGACGTCCACGTCGATGCCGCTGGCTGCCTCGAACATCTCCACGAGCGGACCGATGAGGTCCTCGTTCCGCCCGGAATAGATGGTGATGGGATCGTCGGGTTCGGCGGGTGGGGCCGGCGCAGGCTCGGGTGGCGTGGGGGCGGGCTCGGGAGTCGGCACGGGGCTGGGCTCGGGAGGCGGCGCGGGGGCGGGCTCTACGGGCGGGGTGGGAGCCGGCGAGACGGTGCCGCCGGAGTCACCATCGGAGCCGCAGGCGGCGGCCGTCAGACTGAGGATGCCAACCACCGCTGCCAGGACGAGAGCGGGACCGGCGCGACGTGCGCCCCAGTGGCCGGATCTGGTCATGATGTCTCCTTCGATCTCCGGAGCCTCGCCGGACGACTCCGGGAGAGCTGTTAGGGAACCCTAACGAACCATCATGGATTAAGCAACCCTAACAACAGTCGGCGCGGCTGCGGCAGCTCCGGAGGCTTGGGTGGCCTCGGCGAACGGTCCCGGCGAACAGTCCCGGCGACCGATCCCGGGGTCACCCGCCGATCGCTGCGGCCGCCTCCTCCAGCGGCTCGGGCAGCGGCTCGCCGGTGATCACCGTGAGGCGCTGCGTGGCCCGGCTGAGCGCCACGTACAGCAGCCGCATCCCCGCGGTCGACTCTGCCGCGATGCGGCTCGGTTCGACCACCACGGCTGCGTCCACCTCCAGGCCCTTGAGGGTGCGCGCCGAGCAGACCGACACCTGCGTGCCGAGGGCGCGCCGTGCAGCCACCCCGTGGGGCACCCCTGCGGCGGCCAGCGCCCCGGACAGCTCGGTGACCTGCTCATCGGCGCAGACGACAGCCAGGTTCCCGGCCCCCACGTGCTGCAACTCGCTTCCCACGGCGGCCACGACGGCGCCGGCGAGCGCGTCGGGTTCTGCCCCCGGCAAGCGCACGATCCGGGGCGGCTCGCCGCCGGGGCGGGCGGCGCGCGGGGGCACCAGGTCCGCCATTTCCGGGGGCAGGCACGCCGCGGCGAACGTCATGATCGGCTGCGGGACGCGGTAGCCGATCGTCAACTCGGCGAAGTGCGGCGGCGCTTCCGGCGAGACGAGATCCGCGAGGGTGTCCCAGGAATCGTGCGCCCAGGCGCTCGTGGCCTGGGCGATGTCACCCACCAGCGTCAGCGAGCCGTTGAGCGAGCGGCGACCCACCATGCGCAGCTGCATGGGCGAGAGGTCCTGTGCCTCGTCCACCACGATGTGGCCGTAGGTGCGGATCCGACCGGCGGTGCCCCGCTTGCTCCGCGACCCCAGCAGCATGCGGGCCTCGTCGAGCAGCGGTACGTCGTCGGTGGTCCAGACCACATCGTCGGCGTGCGCCTGACGCGGGCGGAACAGGCCCTCGATCTCGGCGTCGCTCAGCACGCCGGCGCCGGCGGCGGCCAGCAGCGCCCTGCTGCCGAACAGGTCGTGCAGGAGGTGGGCAGGCGTGAGCCGCGGCCACATCCAGTCGAGGGCACGGCGCACGTCGGTGGTCTCGCCGTGCGCGGTGGCCAGCTCGGCTGCGTCGACGGGGCGCCGGGTGCTGCCTGCGAGCGCCTCGAAGAACGCCGAGGTCACGAGGCGGCGGCCGGCGTTGTGGGTGCGGGCACGGCGCCGGGCGCGTGCCACGATCGCCGCACTGGCCTCGGTCGACAGGCGCAGCCGCCGCAGTCCGTGATCCAGCACCAGGGGCTCCCGCAACCCACGCTGGCGGGTGCGTACGGCGCGGCGCAGGACCGCCGCCATGCGAGCGTCGCCCTTGGTCCGGGCGACCGGCTCGCTGTCGTGGCCGCCGACCGGCACATCCTCGAGCAGGTCGCCGAGCGTGCTCAACCGAACCCCGGCCTCGCCGAGAGAGGGCAGGATCTGCTCGACGTAGGTCAGGAATACGGGGTTGGGGCCGATCACCAGCACCCCCTGGCCGGCCAGCGGGAAGCGGTGGGTGTAGATGAGATAGGCGGCCCTGTGCAGCGCCACGACCGTCTTGCCGGTGCCGGGCCCGCCCTGGACGATGAGGACGCCCGGCAGCGGGGCGCGGATCACGTCGTCCTGCTCGGCCTGGATCGTGGCGGTGGCGTCGCCGAGACGCCCGGTGCGAGGAGCCTCGAGTGCGGCCAGCAGCGCAGACTTGCCCTGCGGCACGCCACCCCCATCCGGCGCCGGCGGCCCCGCGTCGCCGTCGCCGTCCAGCCCGCCCGCCAGGAAGTGCTCGTCGTCGAGCCCCAGCAGGCGGCTGCCGCGGCTGATGAACCGCCGGCGCCGCGCAAGGCCCAGCGGCCGGCGACCGGTGGCCCGGAAGAACGGCTCGGCGACCGGGGCGCGCCAGTCGCACACGACGGAGGCCTGGTCCTCGTCCCACACCCCGATCCGGCCGACGTAGAACGTCTCCGGGCCGTCGCCGTCGCCGTCGCCTGCGGTGTCGATCCGCCCGAAGCACAACGAGCGGTCCCCCAGTTCGAGCTGCCCGAGACGCTGGAACACCCGATGTTCCAGCACATCGCGCTCGAATCGGGCTGCATGGGTGCCACTGCGTCCGGCGGCCACCCGATCCCAGAACTCCCGGACGCGCCGCCGGGTCGCCTCCAGGCAGGCATGGGCACGGTCGACGTAGGCCTGCTCGGCCTCCAGCTCCGACATCGGGACGCCGATCTCGCTCGCGGGGGACAAGAAAACAACCCTAGCGAGTCCTCGACCGGCCAGCCCAACAACCGAGGGAGGGGACGCCGGGGGGCGGCCGGCGGATCGATTTCGCCAGACGATCCCGCCGACGGCCACCGGCGGCCCCGACCGGCCAGTCGTAAACCCCGGGCCGGCGGGGGCCGGTGCGGGGGGCGTCGGTAGGGTGACCGGCGTGGTGGCGACGCTTGCGGACTCCTGCTTCCTGAGGGCCTGCCACGGGCTGCCGACCGATACGACGCCGGTTTGGTTCATGCGCCAGGCGGGCCGCTCGCTGCCCGAGTACCACCGGGCCCGCGCCGGCACGACGCTCCTGGAGGCCGTGGCACGTCCCGACCTGGTCACCGAACTGACCCTGCAGCCGGTGCGCCGCTACGGGGTCGACGCGGCGGTGCTGTTCTCCGACATCGTCGTGCCGCTGGAGGCGATCGGCTTCGGGGTGGACATCGTGGCCGGTTTGGGCCCGGTGATGGAACGCCCGTTCGCCGGCCGCGCCGACCTCGACCGGTTGCGCCCTCCCGACGGCGAGGACCTGGCACATGTGACGGCGGCGATCCGCCAGCTGGTCGGCGAGCTGGACGTGCCGCTCATCGGCTTCGCCGGGGCGCCGTTCACCCTCGCCAGTTACCTGGTTGAAGGCGGCCCCAGCCGGCACCACCCGCGCACCAAGGCCATGATGCTCGGCGACACCGCGCTGTGGGGTGACCTCGTCGATCGACTGGCGGAGGTGGCCATCGCCTCGCTGGGTGCCCAGGTGTCCGCCGGCGCCGCCGCCGTGCAGCTGTTCGACAGCTGGGCGGGGTGTCTGTCGCCGGACCATTACCGGCGCCACGCCGCGCCGGCGAGCCGCAGGGTGCTGGCGGCGGTGGCCGGGATGGGTGTGCCCGCCATCCACTTCGGCGTGGGAACCGGCGAGTTGCTGGAGGACATGGCGATCGGCACCGATGTGGTGGGCATCGATTGGCGGGTGCCGCTGGACGCCGCCCGGGCCCGGCTGGGCGCCGGCGTGGCGGTGCAGGGCAACCTGGACCCTGCCGCCTGCCTGGCGCCCTGGGAGATGGTGGCCGCCGAGGCCCGCGCCGTTCTGGCCGCCAACGCCGGGCGGCCGGGACACATCTTCAACCTGGGCCACGGCGTGCTGCCCGAGACCGACCCGGCGATCCTGGAGCGGCTGGTTCACCTGGTGCACGACGAGGGCCGCAGCGCCGAACCGTGACCCGCACCGGCCCCAAGCCGGGGCGCCGGCGCGACCCGCTGCGGATCTGCGTCGTGGGGGCAGGCATCAGCGGGCTGGCCGCCGCCTGGGAGGTCCACACCACCGCCCCGGACGCCGAACTCGTGGTGCTGGAGGCCGCCTCGCGGCCCGGCGGCGTCATCCGGACATCGCCGTTCGCCGGGCTGGTCACCGACGAGGCGGCTGACGCCTTCCTGGCCCGGGTCGACGACGGCACCCGCCTCTGCGCCGAGTTGGGACTGACCGACGACCTCGTGGCGCCCGCCACCACCCGAGCCTTCGTCCACCTCGACGGAAGGCTCGTCCCATTCCCCCGGTCGCAGTTCCTCGGTGTCCCGCTGGAACCCGAGAACGTCGACTCGGGGTTGCTGTCCCCGGCCGGCCGGGCGGCGCTGGCGGCCGATCTGGCCCGTCCCGCAGTCGCGCCGGAACGACGCGACACGGGTGACCAGCCCGATCCCACCATCGCACAGGCAGAGATCGGGCACCCGGAGAGGGCCACGACCGGCACGGACTGCACGGTCGGGGAGCTGATCCGAGCCCGGCTGGGCGACGAGGTGCTGGAACGCCTCGTGGGTCCGCTGGTGGGGTCGATTCACGCGGGCGACTGCGACCGGCTGAGCCTCCGGGCCGCCGCGCCGGCGCTGGCGGAGGCCGCCCGGCGCGACACCAGCCTCATCCGGGCATTGCGGGATCGCAGCACCGCGGGCCGCGACGGCGGGGCGCCGCCCGAACCGGTCTTCTGGGGACTCCGGGGCGGGATGGAGACGCTGATCACTGCGCTGGTCGAGCGCTTGTCGCCGGCCCTGGCGCTCGACGAGCCGGCCCTGGCGCTGGAAGTGCGGCCCGACGACGCCGGCCGGGAAGTGATCCGAGCGGTGCGGACCCCGGAGAGATCCATCCCCTGTGACGCCGTCGTGCTGGCTGTCGCGGCAACGCAGGCGGCGCGGCTGATCGCCCCCTTGGCGCCGGACACGGCAGCTCTCCTGGCGGCGACGGGGACCGCCTCGGTGGCCATCGTCACACTGGCCTACGAGCCTTCGGCGGTGCCCGGTGCCGCCGAGGGCAGCGGTTTCCTGGTGCCGGCCACGTCGAACCTGGCGATTACCGCCTGCTCGTGGGCCTCGACGAAGTGGGCGCACCTCGGCGGGCCGGGCTCCACCCCCGCTGTGCTGCGCGTCTCGCTGGGACGCCACACCGACGACGCAATCGTCACCGAATCCGACGAGACGCTCGTCGCCGCCGCCCGGGCGGGCCTGGCGGCGGTGATGGGAATCTCCGCCGCGCCGACGGCGACACGGGTCTCGCGCTGGCCGGGCGCCTTCCCCCAGTACTCGGTCGGGCACCTGCAGCGGACCGCCACGGTGGAGGACACGCTGAGGCCGGCGGGCGTGCTCTGTGCCGGATCCTCCTACCACGGCATCGGCATCCCCGCCTGCATCGCCAGCGGCCGCCGGGCGGCGCGGAGCGCACTCAGCGTTGCGCGGGACGAGTCGCGGCCGTGAGTGCCGAGCAGTCTCGCCCCGGACCCGGATCTCCGAGCCGGACGTCCCCGCGGCGCTTCGATCCTGGGGGGCCCGGCGCCGGCATCGCGCTGGGCTGTGTTGCCGCCGGCGCCCTGATCTGCTTCTCGATGCCGCCTTGGGGATTCTGGCCCCTGGCGCCGCTGGGGATCGCCGCCCTGGACCGGCTGCTGGCCGGAGCACCGATGACCGTCCGGCTGCGGCGCGGCTGGCTCGTCTCGGTCGCCTGGCTGCTGGGAGCCACGATCTGGATGTGGGACTTCTCCCCCGCCGGCTACCTGGCGGCGAACCTCATCTACTCGCTCTTCTACTGTGCCGGCTGCGCACTGGCGCCCCCCGACCGGGGTCGCCGGCCGGCCCTGGTGGGTTGGATGGTGCTGATCGGCTATCTGCGCTGGCGCTGGCCGTTCGGAGGTGTGCCTCTGGCGACGCTGGCCCACAGCCAGGCCGACGCGCCCCTGGCGGCTACCGCACGCCTGGGCGGGCCGCTGACGGTCGTGGCCCTGGTTGCGGTGGCGGGCGTGACGCTGTCACTGCTGGCCGAGCGGCGCTGGCGGGGGGCGCTGGCGGGGGCCTCCCTGATCGCTCTGGCGCTGGCGCTCGCCGCCGACGCGCCGCGGGGGCGAGACATCGGGTCGCTGAAGGTGGCGCTGGTGCAGGGCGGCGGTCCGCAGCGCACCCGGGCGGTGGGCACCGACTTCGCGGTGGTGATGCAGCGCCACCTCGACGCCACGGCCACCATCGCCGAGCCGGTCGACCTGATCGTGTGGCCCGAGAACGTCGTCAACGTGGACGGCCGGCTCGTCGACAGCCCCCAACTCCGGCAGCTCGCCGACGTCGCCGGCCACCATGGGGCATGGTTCGTCCCCGGTGTGGTGGAGGACGGCGAGCCCGGCGAGTTCCTGAACTTCGCGGTGGCTCTGTCCCCCACCGGCGAGCTCACCGACCGCTACGACAAGGTGCGGCGCGTGCCCTTCGGCGAGTACGTGCCGCTGCGCCCGCTGTTCGAGCAGGTTGCGGGCGGGATCCTGCCGTCGAAGGATGCCCGAGCCGGCACCGGACCTGCGGTGCTGGACACCGGCGTCGGCCGCCTCGGTGTGCTGATCTCCTGGGAGATCTTCTTCGAGGACCGCGCCCGCGACGCCATCGGCAACGGGGGCACCGTGCTGCTGAACCCCACCAACGGTGCCTCCTACTGGCTCACCATCGTGCAGACCCAGCAGGTGGCCTCCTCGCAGCTACGGGCCATCGAGACGGGGCGCTGGGTGCTTCAGACCGCACCCACCGGATTCAGCGCGATCGTGAACCCCGACGGCGAGGTCCTGGCCCGCACGGGCGTCAGCGAGCAGAAGGTACTGATCTCCGAGGTCGCCAAGCGAACCGGGGAGACCTGGGCCCTGCGCGTCGGGCCGTGGCCACTGCTGGCACTGGCGGCGCTGGCGGTGGCCGCCGCCGGTACCGCCGCCCGGAGGAATCCCCCTCCACCGGTGGCGCTGATCGACACCGCGGACCGCCTCCGCCGCCCTTGCGGTCCCACCGGGCCCATCGGCTCGCCGGTCGTTAGACTTCTGCGGCGACGCTCGGCTAACTCGCCACGAGCGCTGCCTCGCATCCCACCACGAGACGGGCCTCGCACTTGACCCCCATCCTCGACGCCGGCACGCCGGCGGCCGATCGCCGCTCCGATGACGGTGCCCTGCGGATCGCGCTGCTGACCTATCGCGGCAAGCCCCACTGCGGCGGCCAGGGGGTGTACACACGTCAACTCAGCAGGGCTCTGGTCAACCTGGGCCACCACGTGGAGGTCTTCTCCGGTCAGCCGTATCCCGACCTCGACGGCCGGGTACCGCTGTGGCGGCTGCCGAGCCTGGACATCTTCAACGACCACTTCCCCGGCCGCCGACCCGCATTCTGGGAGATCAAGACGCTCGCCGACCGCCTGGAGGTCTGGGGCACCCGGCTGGGGACGTTCTCGGAGCCGCTTGCGTTCAGCGTGCGGGCGTGGCAGGAGTTGGGGCGCCGCGCCGACGACTTCGACATCGTGCACGACAACCAGTGCCTGGGCTACGGGTTGTGGGGGATCCAGCGAGCCGGCCTGCCGCTCATCGCCACCATCCATCACCCGATCACCGTCGACCGCCGCCTGGAGATGGCCCAGGCCAAGACCCGCCAGGAGCGCTTCGGGAAGAAGCGCTGGTACTCCTTCACGAAGATGCAGACCCGTATGGCCAGGCGCCTACCGAGGGTGCTGACGGTGTCGGAGTCCTCACGGACCGACATCTGCCGCGATCACCGGGTGCCGCCCGACCGCATCGCCGTGGTACCGGTGGGGGTGGATCCCGACGTGTTCCGGCCGCTGCCCGAGGTGCTGCGCCAGGACGCGCGGCTCGTCACGACCGCCTCGGCCGACGTGGCGATGAAAGGCATGGCGTACCTGCTGGAGGCGCTGGCCGAGCTGCACACGGGCGGCCGCAAGGTGGAACTCACGATCATCGGCCGGCCCCGTGCCGACAGCCCCACCCTGGAGAAGATCCAGCTGATGGGCCTCGCCGACGCCGTGCGCTTCGTGTCGGATCTCAGCGAGGCCGAGATCGTGAACCTGTACGCCGAGGCTTCTGTTGCCGTGGTGCCGTCGCTGTACGAGGGGTTCTCGCTGCCCGCCATCGAGGCGATGAGCTGCGCGGTCCCGCTCGTCACCACCACCGGCGGCGCCCTGCCGGAGGTCGTGGGCCCCGACGGCGAGGCCGCCCTGCTGGTGCCGCCCGGCGACGCCTCGGCGCTGGCGGGTGCTGTGAGGAGGATCCTCGACGACCCCGGGCTCGGCCGGCGGCTCGGGCAAGGCGGACGGCGGCGCGTGCTGGACAACTGGAGCTGGCGTCACACCGCCGAACGCACCGTCGAGCAGTACCGGGCGCTCCTGGCGTCGGTTGCCACCCGAGCGGACGCCTAGCCGTGGAGACCGTCGACTACCGCCGCCTGGGCCTCGTGCCCGGCGACCGGGTCCTGGACCTGGGCTGCGGTTTCGGACGCCACGCCTACGGCTCGCTGCGCCGCGGCGCCGACGTCGTGGCATGCGACATGGGACGCGCCGAACTGGCGGAGGTCCGCAGCATGGTCGCCGCCATGCGCCGGACCGGCGAGATCCCCCACGGCGCGGCGGGGACCGCCGTGGGTGCCGACGCCGGGCGCCTGTCCTTCGCTGACGGCGCCTTCGACCGGATCATCGCAGCCGAGGTGCTGGAGCACATCGTCGATGACCGCACCGCGCTCGCCGAACTGGCTCGCGTGCTGCGCCCCGGCGGCGTCCTGGCCGTCACGGTGCCGTCCTGGCTGCCCGAGAAGCTGTGCTGGGCGCTGTCGGAGGACTACCACGCCCCCGCCGTGGTCGACGGCCACGTGCGCATCTACACGCTGCGGCGGCTGCGGGCACTGCTGCGGGCGGCCGGGCTGGCGCCCCGGCGCCACCACCGGGCACACGCCCTGCACGCGCCCTACTGGTGGCTGCGCTGCGCCGTCGGCCCCGACGACGACGAGCACCGCCTGGTGCGGACCTACCACCGCCTGCTGTGCTGGGAGATCGAGCGCCGGCCGCTGATCGCCGGGGTCATCGAGCGGCTGCTGCGCCCGCTCATCGGCAAGAGCGTCGTGGTGTACGCCGTCAAGCAGCCGACTGATGCGGCTGATGCGCCCCGCCGGGTGGGACGCGCCGGCAGGGGGCACCGGACCGGCGGGAGGTCCGCCCGCGTCGCTGACGGCGGTGGCGGGCATGGGTCCATGGCCGCGCGCCGCGAGCCGAACAGGGGCGTCGGTGTACCTGCGTGAGGTGCCGGGGCTGCTGAGCCCCGCAGAGGTCACAGCCACCGCCGAGAGCATCGCCGAGTGGCAGCTGGACTCGGGTCTGATCCTCTGGTTCCCCGGCGGCCACGCCGACCCGTGGAACCACGTCGAGTGCGCCATGGCCCTCGACGTCACCGGGCACCACGCCCCCGCCGAGCGGGCCTATGACTTCCTCGCCGGCACGCAGCGGGCCGACGGCGCCTGGCACCGCTACTACACCGCCGACGGCATCGAGGAGCACAAGCTGGACGCCAACTGCACCGCGTACGTGGCGTGCGGCGTGTGGCATCACTTCCTGCTGACCGGCGACCGCGGCTTCCTGGAGGCCATGTGGAGCGTGGTGGACGCGGCGGTGGGGTTCGCGCTGGGCCTGCAGCAGCCCCGCGGCGAGATCCTCTGGGCACGCCGCTCCGACGGCACACCGTGGCCCTTCGCGCTGCTCGCCAGCTCCTCGAGCATCCATCACAGCCTGCTCTCCGCCCTGGCGGTGGCCGCCGAACTCGGCCACGAGCGACCGGCGTGGGAGAAGGGCGCCGCACGCCTCGGCGAGGCGATCCACCGGCACCCCGACGCCTTCAGCCCGAAGGACCGCTTCGCCATGGACTGGTACTACCCGGTGCTGGCGGGAGTCCTCGACGGCGCCACGGCGCGCCGGCGCCTGTGGGACCGCTGGGGCACGTTCGTGCTGGAAGGCTGGGGGGTGCGCTGCGTGGCCGACCGCGACTGGGTGACGCCCGCGGAGACCGCTGAGTGCGTCATGGCCTGCCTGGCGGTGGGGCTGGCCGAAGAGGCCTGGGAGCTGTTCGAGTGGTCGCAGAGCCAGCGGGACACCGACGGGCGCTACTGGACCGGCACGGTGCTGCCCCAGCAGGACCGCTTCCCCGCAGCGGAGAAGGCCACCTACACCGCAGCGGCCCAGTTGCTGGCGGCCGACGCCCTCACCGGTTCAAGCTCGGCAGCGGGCTTGTTCACCCGGCGCGGCGCAGCACCCGCAGTGAGCCGGTACAGCCGATCTCCCTGAATTCGCCCGACGCCAGCGCCCGGAGGTAGATCTCGTACGGCGGGCGACCGCCGTCGGCCGGATCACCGAACACGTCGTGGATGGCCATCGTGCCTCCCGGGACCACGTGCGGCGACCAGCCCTCGTAGTCGGCGTGGGCCGGAGCCACACCGTGGCCGCCGTCGATGAACAGGAACGCCAGCGGGGTGCCCCAGAGGGCGGCGAGGCGCGGCGAGTCACCCACGACCGCCACGACGTGATCCTCGAGGCCGGCGTCGAAGATCGTGCGCCGGAAGTGCGCCAGCGTGTCGATCAGGCCGCTGTGCGGGTCCACGAGGTCGGGCTCGTGCCATTCCCATCCGGGCTGGTTCTCCTCGGAGCCTCGATGGTGGTCGACGGCGAACAGCACGCAGCCCCGCTCGGCCGCAGCCGCCCCGATGAACAGCGCCGAACGCCCGCAGTAGCTGCCTACCTCCAGGAACGGGCCCGCCGGTGCCGCCAGCGCCGCCTCGTGGAGAGCCAGGCCTTCGTTGACCGGCATGAAGCCGCGGGCGGCCTCGGCGAACGCCCGGCGCCGGGGGTCCATCATGCGGGCCCCCACGTTGCTGCGCGGCAATCCCGACCCGGTCCGGGCACGGCACCGGCGTTGCGGCTGGTCGCGTACCGAGCCCAGCCCCGACGGCGGGGACGGGGGCGCCCGGCCACGCCGGGCCTCACTCGGCGCGCGCGGGCTGCCGGCTTCCCGACGCGTTGATCGACGGCCAAACCAGGCGATCCAGAACGAAGAACTTGAACAGCCACAGCAGCCCATAGGTGCCCAGGTTGACAAGCACCAGCAGCCCGGAGTTGTCCCAGCGCCCCGCCGCGGCGTCCACCGCCAGCGTGGAGGCGATCCCGCCCGACAGCGTGAGCGCCCAGAATGGGACGACCTCCCCCCACAGACGGTTTCGCCCGCTGCGGCCCCACACCCAGTGGCGATTCAGAAAGTAGGCGGGGAAGGCGCCCGCACTCACCGCCGTGAGGTTGGCCTGCCACGCCGGCCACTCCGCTGCCGCATGAAGCAGCCAGAGGATCACGAGCGTGGTCGGGGTCACGACGGCGCTCACGGCGCCGAAGCGCAGCAGTCTGTACCACTTGGGTCGGCGCCCCTCGAGAGCGTCGAGCGCTCCGGCTACGAGCGACGCGGCGGGCCCCGCGGTCCTCACCCCGCGCTCCCTCCGGCGTCGTCTCCCCGCCATCGGTAGACACCGGTCTCGCGCCTCTCGAAGCCCAGACGCTCATAGAGGCGGACGGCCGCGGCGCGGCCGGGGCGCGAGGTGAGGTCGACGGTCACCGCTCCGGCCCCCACGGCACGCTCCAGGGCCTCGCGGGTGAGCGCCTCGCCCACGCCGTTCCCGCGCACGGAGCCCTCCACCACGACGTCCTCGATCCACGCCCGCATCCCCGTCGGCAGCCGGAACAACACCAGCACCAACATCCCCACGATCGCACCGTCGAGCCGCGCCAGCAGCAACACGGTCGCCTCCGCCTCGCACAACTCGGCCACCTGCTCAGCCGACGGCACCGCAGCCGACGCCGACAACTGGGGAACCAGTCCCTGAACGGCGGCCACCACCTCACCGTCACACACGCCGGCCTCGTGGATCTCCAGACCGCGCGGTGACACACTCCGAGGATAGAGCCGAACCTCCTGATCACCGGGCACCCGTCGACCAGCGAGGGAAGGGGGCGAGGGGCCGATATGCGACGCCTTGCCCCCGCGCGAAGGAGCAAACGGCACCCCGACCCCCGGCCGGGCCTGCAAATCAACCGAGGGAGGGGGGCGGGGGGGACGGCGCCGACCGGACACCCGACAGCCGAGGGAGGGGGCGCCGGGGCCCCGACCGGGCGGCCGGAAAACCAGAGGGACGAATTCTGCGGATGGTGCGCTCGGCGGTAGGGTCGCGCCCGTGGACGAAATGTTGCCGCACTCACCCACGCCCGATCTCGCCGAACTCCAATGGACGAGGCGCCCGCGGCTGGAGGAGCCTGTGCTGCTCGCCGCGTTCCGGGGGTGGAACGACGCCGGGGACGCAGCCACCAGCGCGGCCAAGCACCTGGCGCGCCAGTGGCGGACCAAACCGTTCGCCGAGCTGGATCCGGAGGAGTACTACGACTTCACCGTGGCTCGCCCGCTCGTGCATCTGGACGATGACGGCCGGCGGCAGCTCACCTGGCCTGCGAACCGCTTCTCGGCAGGGCGCGTGCCCGGCACCGAGACCGACGTGATCATCCTCGACGGGATCGAACCGCACTTCCGCTGGGGCTCGTTCTGCCGCCACGTTCTCGGCGTCGCCACCCATCTCGAGGCGCGGCTCGTGGTCACCCTCGGGGCGCTGCTGGCCGACGTGCCGCACACCCGCCCGGTGTCGATCTACGGCTCCACCGACGACGCAGAACTGGCCGAGCGGCTGGAGTTGCGCAGCTCGAGCTACGAGGGCCCCACCGGGATCGTCGGCGTGCTGGGCGTGGCCTGCCGCGAGGCGGGTATCGCCTCTGCGTCATTGTGGGCGTCGGTGCCCGCGTACGCGGCCGGCAACCCGTCACCCAAGGCGTGCCTGGCGCTCACCGAGCAGGTCGCCGGCCTGCTCGGCACCGACGTCGACACGGGTGACCTGCACCACCAGTCGCTCGTCTACGAGCAGGAGGTGGACGAACTCGTCAGCAGCGACGACGACGCCCAGACCTACGTCGCCGAGCTGGAGAAGGCGTTCGACACCACAGCCGACGTCAACCCCGACGACCCCGAGCGCCTCGTCCAAGAAGTCGAGAAGTTCCTCCGGGACCAGTCCTGACCCGCCCGCGTCAGGGTTGATGGACGGATACCCGGATGTGTATCGTGATAAGCGGTCACTGACCGAAGGTGCCGCACCCCCCTTTGTCGTCGTTGGCAGAGCGCAGAGGGGTGCGGCGTTTCTATTCTGCGCATCGGTTCGTGATGTTACAACCCAGTTCAGTGCAGTATGTCCCTCAACAGCGGAAGAACGGCACCCCGGACAACCACAAGCCGACGAGGGAGGGGACGCCGGGGGGACGGCGCCGGATCGATTTCGCCAGACGATCCGCCGACGCCCACCGGCGGCCCCGACCGGACAAGCGCCAACCCCCGGCCGGGCGGTCGCGGTTCAGGCCTCGCCGAGGTAGGAGGCTCGCAGGTCGGGGTGGGTGAGGAGGTTCTCGGCGGTGTCGTCGAGCACGACGCGGCCGGTCTGCAACACCCAGCCCCGGTCGGCGATGGACAGCGCCATGTTGGCGTTCTGCTCCACCATGAAGATGGTGAGCCCGGCGGCGTGGATCTGCTCGATCAGCTCGAAGTTCTGTTTCACCAGGGCCGGGGCCAGCCCCATCGAGGGCTCGTCCATCAGCAGCACCTTGGGCCTCGACATGAGCGCCCGGCCGATCGCCACCATCTGCTGCTCGCCGCCCGAGAGCGTCCCGGACTTCTGGCTGAGGCGCTCCTTGACGCGGGGGAACAGCTCGAAGACCCACTCCAGGTCCGAGGCGATTCCGGCGGAGTCGTTGCGCAGGTAGGCCCCGAGTTGGAGGTTCTCCCGCACCGAGAGCCGCTGGAACAGCCGGCGGTTCTCCGGGACCATGGTCACGCCGCGCTCCACGCGGTAGGCGGTGGAGCGGTCGTTCACGACCTCGCCGTCCAGCACCACCTGGCCGGAGCTGGGCTTGACCATGCCCAGCAGGGTCTTGAGGGTGGTGGACTTGCCGCTGGCGTTGCCGCCCAGCAGGCAGACCATCTCGCCGGCGTAGATGGCCAGGTTCACGTCCTTGAGGGCGTGCACCGCGCCGTAATGGGTGTTGACCTGGCGCATCTCCAGCAGCGGGGTGGCCCCCTCGACGGCGGGCGTGGAGTCGCTCATGACTTGATCGCATCCTCGACGATGGTTTCCTGGCCGAGGTAGGCCTCGACCACGCGGGGATCCACCGACACGTCGGCGTAGAGGCCCTCGGTGAGCAGCTCGCCGTGGTTCAGGACGATGACCCTGTCGGACACCTCCCGCACCACCGACATGTCGTGCTCGATGAAGATGATGGCGAAGCCCCACTCGTCGCGCAGCCGCCCGATGAGGCGGGTGAGTTCGGCGGACTCGACGGGGTTCATGCCGGCCACCGGCTCGTCCAGTAGCAGGAGCTTGGGCTGGGTCGCCATGGCCCGGGCGATCTCGAGGCGCCGGCGGTTGGCGTAGGACAGCACCGAGGCGGGCTGGTTGAGCCGGAAGCCGACGAGGCGGCTGCCGAAGAAGCTCAGAGCCTCCTCCCCCCGAGCCCTGATCTCGTCCTCCTCGCGCCGGAAGGCCCGCGTGTAGAGCAGCGCCCCGAAGGCGCCCTGGCGGGTCCGGCAGTGCTGGGCCACCATGACGTTCTCGAGGATCGTCATGTTGGTGAACAGCCGCACGTTCTGGAAGGTGCGGGCGATGCCCCGGGCGGTCACCTGATTGGCGTCGAGTCCCAGCAGCGAGGAACTCTCGAACAAGATGTCGCCGGAGGTGATCGGCACCATGGCGCTGATGGCGTTGAACAGTGTCGTCTTGCCGGCGCCGTTGGGGCCGATGACCGAGACGATCTCGCCGTCGTTGACCTCCATGTTGAGGCCGTTGACGGCCTTGAGCCCGCCGAACTCGATGGAGAGATCCCTGATCTCCAGCAACGGTACAGAGGAACCGTTCATGACCGTCCCTCCGTTCCCTGCGCGTCACCGTTGCCGTCATCGGTGTCGACCTCGCCCCGCAGCCAGGCGTCCTGCAGGAACTCCTCCTGGTGCAGCTCGCGGGTTCTCCGGGCGCTGGGGATGAGTCCCTCGGGCCGGGCCAGCATCATCCACACCAGCAGCGCTCCGTAGATGAGCAGCTTGAACTCGGAGAACTCCGCCAGAAGGCCGGGCTGCTTCGGCCCGCCCAGCACGCCGATGAGAAGTGCCGCACCGGCGATCACGCCGACGATGCTGCCCATGCCCCCGAAGATCACGACCACCAGGATGACCATCGAAACCAGGATCAGGAAGCTGGACGGGAACACCGAGCCGACCTTGTTGGCGAAGATGGCGCCGCTGAACGAGCCCAGCACGGCGCCCACGACGAACGCCAGCAGCTTCACGTTGACCGTGTTGATGCCCATGGCCTCGGCCACGGTCTCGTCCTCGCGCACGGCCATCCAGGCGCGCCCCAGGCGCGAGCGTTCCAGGCGCCACGACACGTAGATGGCGATGGCACAGAAGACCAGCACCAGGTAGAAGACGCCGCGCGGGTTTGTGCCGTCGACGGTCGTGAGACCGAAGATCTCCACCCCGCCGATGGCGGTGATGCCCTGGGCGCCGCCGAACCAACCCGACAGCCAGTCCGACAGGAACAGCAGGCGGATGATCTCGCCGAACCCCAGGGTGACGATGGCCAGGTAGTCGCCGCGCATGCGGATGACCGGCGCCCCGATGAACAACCCCACCAGCCCGGTGACGACGACCACGAAGATGAGCGCCACGAACCAGGGGAACTCGGGGTTGATCCTCGGCGAGGTGGCCGCCGTGAGCACCGCGGCCGTGTAGCTGCCGACGGCGAAGAAGGCCACGTAGCCCAGGTCCAGGATGCCGGCGAGGCCGACGACGATGTTGAGCCCCAGCGCCAGCAGCACGAACAGGCCCACATTGGCGAGGAGCTCGTTGGTGAGGCTGCCGACCAGCAGAGGCACCACGATGAGGATTGCCGCGGTCAGCAGGATCATCAGGCTTGTGGCACGGGTGCGGGCCGGGCCTTCGAGGGACTGCACGTGGGCGCGGGCGGCTTTGAGGCGGCCGCGCCCGAAGAAGGCCGCCACCCCCGCAATGGCGGCGGTCACCCCGGCTCCGGAGTGTGTGAGGCCCCCCCGGCGCCCATAGAACCAGTCGGCCACGGGCTCGAGGCGAACACCGCTCACCAGGTCCGCGACGAGCTGCTCGAGGATCGAGATGAGCACGACCGTGGCGGCCATCGTCACCAGGGTCCGCCGCCAGCGGGCGGGAAGCAACCGCAGGCCACCACCGATGAAGCCTCCGACCGCACCGATGCCCAGCCAGATCAGCACGCCGAAGACGGGGCCCCGGTTGAACGAGAGCAGGTCCAGCAGCTGCGGGCTCCAGTTCACCAGCGGCTCGCGGATGTCGAAGTGGGTGAGCAGCGCGACCAGCACCGACAGGCCGGCGGCGGCGACAGCGCCGGCGAGCGTGCCGGCGAGCAACTCGTAGCCGCCGGCCTTGTGAACCGGGACACCCTCGCGGCGGACCTGGCGGCCAATACGGTTGCCGACGACGATCGGGATGGCCCCGATGAACACGTAGCCGAGGCTCAGGATCGACACGATCACGGGACGCTCGTCGAGTCGCACCGGCATGCCCGACAGCGCGATGAACACCTCCACGAAAGCGGCCACGGCACCCATGCGCGCCAGCCGGCGCCAGTTCTGGTCGAGCGCCCGGCGCGGCGGGGCCAGTTCGGGCTCGGGGGCGGCCCCGGGGCGCATCTCGGTGGCTGTCATGCCCGGTCCTCGGCCCGCAGCCGCTCACCGAAGATGCCGCTGGGCCGCAGCAGCAGCACGCCGATCAGCATGGCGAAGGCCACCGCGTCACGCAGCTGGGACACGCCGCTGACGCCGAGCGGCTCCAGGATCAGCAGTGGTCCCACCGCTTCGGCGATGCCGATGAACAGGCCGCCGACCATTGCCCCGCCCAGGTGGCCGATGCCGCCCACGACGGCCGAGCTGAAGGCCTTGATGCCCGGCAGGAAGCCGGTGTGGCCGATCACGCTGCCGAAGTCGATCCCCCACATGATCCCGGCGATCCCGGCGAACGCGCCGCCGACGGCGAACACCGTCACGATCGTGCGGTTGACGTTGATGCCCATGAGCGCGGCGATCTCGGCGTCCTCGGCCACCGCCCGCATCGCCTTGCCGACCTTGGTGCGCTCGACGAGGTACCAGAGCAGGATCATCGAGGTAGCGGCCGCCGCGATCACCATGATCTTGTCACCCTCGATCTGCAGAGCGGTGTGCTTGTTCTTCACCCAGTCGGGCCTTGCGGGGTAGCTCTTGGTGGCGGGACCGAAGAGCACGATCGACATGTTCTGGATGAAGAACGACACACCGATCGACGTGATGAGGGGTATCAGCCGGGGAGCCCCCCGCAGCGGCCGGTAGGCGACCCGTTCCATGACCACCGCCAGGAACGTGGACACGAGGATCGACCCGAACAGCACGATCACGAACGAGCCGATGAAGTTGCTCTCCCACAGCCCGGCCTCCGCCAGCTTGGTGGAGGTGACCCAACCGGTCATGGCGCCCATCATGAAGACCTCGCCGTGGGCGAAGTTGATGAACCCCAGGACGCCGTAGACCATGGAGTAACCGAGCGCGATCAGCCCGTACATGGCCCCTTGGGAGATCCCCGCGATGACCAGGCCCCGGAATCCGGCTCCGCTGAGGCCCGTGGCGTCGGGATTGGCCCATTGGGCGAAGGCGTTGTCGGTGTTGATCTCCTGGGCGATGAATGCGGCGAACCCGACGAGCACGAGCCCGACCGCCAGCACCCGCAGCAGCGTCAGGAACTTGTCTACGCCGGTGCGGGGCGCCCCGGTGCGGGGCGCCCACTTACCGATCACAGGATTCGCCTCACGGCCTACAACAGTAGGCGTCGGCGATTGGTTCGTACCGTTTCTCTACGCTGCGTTCTAGGGGGCGTAGGAGAAGACCACGTTCTCCATGCTGGCGTCGGCGTTGGCCTCGCCTCCGATGTTCTGGACGACGGTGATGCGGGCGGCCCCGCAGTCGCCGAAGTCGTCGCAGTTGATCGTGCCGATGAGACCGCTGTAACCCGTGAGCTGGTTCAGGTAGTCGCGCACGCCCTGGCGGTCGACGACCAGGTTGTCACCGTCCAGCCAGGAGGCTGCCACGATGGCATCCAGCAGCATCGCCGTGGCGTCGTAGCCGTGCGCCCAGAACGGGGCAGCCGGCCGCTCGCCGTACTCCGCCTCGTAAGCGGCCAGGAAATCGACCGCTGTCTTGCCGGTGCTCTGGTTCACGTTGTCGCCGAAGCGCTGATCGGGACCGGAGAAGTACATGCCCTCGGTCTGCGGCAGCGACAGGTAGTTGGTGTTCAGCAGGCCGTCGGCCGCCAGCAGCACCGTGCTCTCCAGTCCCGGGACACCCGGCGCCTGGTCGGCAATGAAGTCGCCGGCCGGCTGGAAGATCGGGAAGAACAGCGCCCCGGGGGTACCGGCTGCGACCTCGGTCAGCACCGGCACCATGTCGGTGTCGTCCTTGTTGACCGCGCTGAAGCCCGTGACCGTGCCACCGAGCGCCGCGTAGGCGTCGGTGAAGGCCTGGGCGAGGCCCTGGGTGTAGGGGTCGCCGTCGTGGATGGCCGCGGCGGTACCGATGCCCAGATCGTTGTAGACGAACGCTGCCATCGCCGCGCCCTGGAACAGGTCGTTGTGGGCGGTGCGGTAGTAGCCCACGCTGTAGTTGGGCCCGGCGGTACCGGCGAGGTCGGACGTGAGCGCCGGCGAGGTGTTGCCGCCGGAGATCATCGTCATGCCCGCCGCGGTGACCAGTGGCGCCGCCGCCACCGCCGCGCCCGAGCACGAGGTGCCGATCACGCCGACCACGTCCTCGTCGGCCACGATGGTCTGCGCCGCGGCCTGGCCGCCGTCGTTGGAGCACAGATCGTCCAGCGTGGTGCCGAGGTCCACGTCGAAGCCGCGCACCGGGCCGTAGTCCCTGATCGCCAGAACCACTGCCCGCTCGATCGGCAGGCCGAAGAAGGCCACGTCACCGGAGATGGCGTTCAGCGAGCGGATCTGGACCGCGTCGCCGGCCTC
>Ga0209020_1000958_pt1 | contig 31971 bp, 26 predicted proteins | sample PinacodermBB_FD_187298 | JGI IMG/M metagenome (GOLD analysis project Ga0209020, IMG submission 187298) | Host-associated microbial community of the marine sponge Aplysina aerophoba from Gulf of Piran - sponge pinacoderm, lysed by bead... | ecosystem: Host-associated > Porifera > Sponge >... | reverse complement strand
TCGCTGGGCGAAGATGGGCAGGAATAGACATCGATCCCAAGGCGTTAGAAGTGACGATGGATCGTCTGCGCCGTCAGGTTGATCTTCGCAACACAATCACAGCAGACAAATTAGGCACCACACAAATGCCGGGATTTGCTCGAGACAAGACCAGCGGCGATTGGATCCTGCCTAAGGTCACCGCTACAGGAGAAATCCCCGTCCGCACTGACCCGACCCGCCAGACGCGTTCACCGCGCATACGCGAGATTCGTTGGCATGAACTTGGTGAAGGTGATTGCCGACCGTGCGCGGGTTGCGGAAAAGAAAAATATCGCGAAGATTTCCACCTCGACCACATCGTGCCACTGTCGAAAGGCGGACAAGACATAGACGCGAATCTGCAGCTTCTGTGCGCGTTTTGCAATGTCACGAAGGGCAATCGGCTGACGATGGCCGAATTGAGGCAGCGTCTTGTGCAACGCGAGTTGGGCTTGACGAGTTAATTTCAACATGCTGCCTCCTTGATGCTGCGTCCTCGGCTGACGAACCGGCCAAGCGAGCGACCACGAATTATCGCAATAGGCTCAAAAGGTGACTGCATCAGAAATTTATCTTGACCATGCCGCCAGCACCATGGTGCGTGCTGAAGCGCAAGAGGCTTGGCTAGCGGCAACCGCAGCGCATTATGCCAACCCGACTGGTGCTCACAAAGCAGCCCGTGATGCTCGCCGTGCGCTTGATGACGCTCGTGATCTGCTAGCCGCACAACTGGGGCGCCCGCCAGCAGAGGTGGTGTTTACTAGCGGCGGTTCTGAAGCCGACAACCTAGCGGTGAGAGGCACGCTCGCGGCTCGTGGTGGCGTGGCGGTTTGCTCAGCGGGTGAACATCACGCGGTGCTAGAACCAGTAGAGCACGCCAACGGTTTGATCGTGCCGCTCAACGCCGAAGGCCAAGTCACACCCGAGGCGCTGGCCAACACCTTGCAAAGCGCAGAAAATGTGAGCATCGTGTCAATCATTGCGGTCAATAATGAGACCGGCGCGATCAACGATCTCAAAGCGTTGTCTGCGGTGGTGCGAGATTACGCGCCCAACGCGCTGCTGCACACAGACGCGGTGCAAGCGCTTTGTTGGGTTGACCTTGCCGAAGCGATCAACGATGTAGACATGGTGTCGATAACCGGCCATAAGGTCGGGGCGCCGGTGGGTACCGGAGCACTCTTCGTGCGCTCAGAGGTTGAACTTGAAGCGCAAATTTTGGGTGGCGGGCAAGAACGTGGCCGCCGGGCCGGTACGCCCGATGTGGCTGGCGCGGCAGCTTTCGCGGCCGCAGTGGAGTCCACTGTTGCACAACGCCCCGGGGAACTCACGCGGCTCGCGAAGTTGCGTGATCGGCTCGTTGACGGGCTTGTTGAACGCCTTGGTGGGGTGGTGGTGCCCACCTTGCTTGGCAAGGGACATGATGATGGAGTTGCCGCTGGTATCGCGCACATTTGTCTGGCCGGGGTTGAAGCCGAGGCTTTGCTGTTTTTGCTTGATGTGGTGGGGGTTCGGGCTTCGGCGGCCTCGAGTTGCTCAAGTGGCGCGCAAGATCCTTCGCATGTGCTGGCTGCGATGGGAGTGCCCCGTGAGTTGGCGCAAGGTTCACTGCGTTTGTCTCTCGGCCATAACACCACCTCCACCGATATTGAGACCGCCATAGACCTCATCGCCGATGCGGTTGTGCGTCTGCTCAGTCATGGTGGCGGCTGATTTGTGGCGCGAGTTGGGTGCTGAACCTTGTTGGCGATGCGTTTGTACGGTTGCTTAGGAACGGTGGCGGTCGATGTGCGGCGTGAGACCGCCATAGACCTCATCGCCGATGCGGTTGTGCGTCTGCTCAGTCATGGTGGCGGCTGATTTGTGGCGCGAGTTGGGTGCTTAGAAACTACGCTGGCAACCATGTTTAACACCTTGCCGAATTCCTCTGCGAGTTCGTCGAATGCCGGGCCGGTGCTGGTTGCCATGTCTGGTGGTGTGGATTCTTCGGTTGCCGCCGCGTTGCTGCTTGAAGCTGGCCTTGAAGTGGTTGGTGTCACCATGAAGCTGTGGGGCGGTCCGAGCGACACTGGTTGTTGCGCGGTGTCTGATGTGGATGATGCCCGCCGTGTCGCCGACCGGCTTGGCATTGAGCATCATGTGTTCAACTTTGGTGACGACTTTGATCGCCATGTTGTCTCCCCGTATGTTGCCGCCCATGCACAGGGTCGTACCCCGAACCCTTGCATTGAGTGCAATCGTCATCTCAAATTTGATCGGCTCTTGCGCCGTGCTGATGCGCTTGGTTTTGCTACTATCGCCACAGGTCACCATGCCCGTGTGGTCAACAGCGCCGAGGGTCGCCGCATTGGTCGTGGTGCTGATACGCGCAAGGATCAGTCATATGTGTTGCATATGCTCGATGCACAGGTGCTGCGCCGTTTGATGCTTCCGCTAGGCGAGATGACCAAAGCAGAAGTGCGCCGCATTGCCGCCGAGTTGAACCTTCGTACCGCGAAAAAACCCGAAAGTCAAGACGTTTGTTTTATCACGAACCGCCATGGCCGTGGAGCGTTCCTGGGCACACGGATTGATCTGAAACCGGCGCGTGTGCTGGATCGTGGTGGTGCTGAAGTTGGTCGGGTGCAAGCGATCGAGTTGGTGACGGTAGGGCAGCGCAAGGGTTTGGGTCTCGCCGGTGGCACCGATCCGCATTATGCGATAGATGTGGACCCGTCAGCGGCCACGGTCACCGTGGGTACCGCAGAAGATCTAGTGGTCACCGAAACTCCGCTTGAGACTTGGACTTGGGTTGGTGAGCCGTTGCGGGGCGAGGTGGATTTGCAGTGCTCGGCTCATGGCAGCGTTGCCCGAGGCCTGGTTCGAGACGGTTACGTGAGTTGGCGTGAAGGCCATCGCCGTGTGGCACCCGGCCAGAGTGTGGTTGCCTACCGTAACGACCTTGTGGTTGGTGGTGGAACCGTAGCACGGTCAACAAATCCCCGAGAGTCGGGTGGTGTGTCACGGCTCGATCTTGATACTGGTGGTGGAACCGCAGCACGCTCAACAAATCCCCGTGAGAGCAACGGGTGATCCAAAACGTCCATGAGATAGGTGGCTGGCTAGTCATCTTTACTAACGCAGCGGTGGGGGTTTGGGCGTTGCTGGCGCACAACATTGAGCGGTTGCGTGGTCGGGCTGTCTGGGTTGCGGTAGTGATTGCTCAGGCGCTTATCGTTGTGCAGGTGCTCGCGGGGCTTGTGATGCAAGCCGAGGTCGGCAATTTGGGAGGGCAGCATCAACTCTATGGTTTCGCTACCTTTGTGTCGGTGGGGGCGATTTATGTTTACCGCAATGAGATGCGAGACCGCCCTTATCTGCTTTATGGGTTAGGTAGCTTGTGGTTGATGGGTCTTGGTATACGAGCTATTTTCTTGGTGCTATAGGTGCTATAGGTGTCGGCCAAGGCGATAGGTGCCGGCCAAGTCAGACTTTGACGATCGGGCATAAGAGTGTTCGTTCAACACCAGCGATGCTTTGCACCGCGTTGACCACGACTTGGCCGAGGTCGTCCATTGAGCCGGCTTCAGCATGCGCGATCACATCGTAGGGGCCCATGGCCACGTCAGCGCTAACGACTTCGGGGAGTTCAGCCGTGGCCCGAGCGACATCAACGGCGGAGCCCACACGGGCTTGGATCAAAATGTAGGCTTTCACTGACATTGCCTCTCCTTATCAACTCAGATATTTGGGTATTGCATGGATAATGCTAGTGCCGCTTGAACGGCGGTGTTTAGAGGTCGGGTGTAGCCATGTCGACTTCGGAACCTAGACGCAAGGCGGTGGCTTGAGCCGATTCGTTGAGATCAAACTGCACACGTTGGCCTTGACGCAACATGCGAAACACTGAGCCAGCTAGAGCGTCTGCGGCTAGATCAATTTCGGCGAAGTCAGACTCGCGAACTAAGACCCCATCGCCGCTTCTTGGGTCATAATATTTGATCACTCCCTGCATCGGAACGCCAGCCTAGCGCATTATGGTACACGCAACCCACTTGACGAAGTAAGATTATGCATCGTGACACTTGAATCATTAGATGCGAAGTCGCTTCGAGGCATTGTCGTGGCATTTGCTGATGCCCTGACCGTTCACCGAGAAGCGATCAATAACCTCAACGTTTATCCCGTTCCCGATGGCGACACGGGAACCAACATGTCTTTGACCCTGCGCTCGGTTGTGGAAGAAATCGAATCCCGAGAAGACGAGATGGTTTCGTTGTGCGAAGGCATAGCGCACGGTTCGCTGATGGGCGCGCGAGGCAACAGCGGCGTGATCATGTCGCAGATCTTGCGTGAATTGTCCCAAGCGATAGCAGCATGTTCTGCGATCGATGGTGCTGTTTTGGCCAACGGTTTGGCTGCGGCAGCTAAGGGTGCCTACGAAGCGGTTGGCAAACCGGTTGAGGGCACAATCCTCACCGTCATCCGAGAATCGGCTGAGGCGGCGGCGGCAGCGGTAGCGCGAGGCGAGGAACTTTGCGGTGTGCTCAGCGCGGCCCGCGATGAGGCGATGGCCTCGCTTGAACGCACACCGACACTGTTGTCGGTGTTGGCTGATGCTGGGGTTGTGGATGCTGGGGGAGCGGGTTTGCTGTTGTTGTACCACGCCGCGCTACACATTGTTGACGGCCAGCCAATACCTGAACCGACAACAACCTCGCCGCTAGAAGCGCGCGCACCAGCGACTGCGGACGCAACCAAGAGCGAAACGTCCATCGCAGATCTGCGCTATGAGGTGATGTTTCTGCTGGACGCGGCAGACGAAAAGATTACCGATTTTAAAGAGGCTTGGTCGCTTGTTGGTGATTCGATTGTGGTGGTTGGCGGTGGCGGTTTACACAATTGCCACATTCATTGTGACGACATCGGCGCAGCCATCGAATGTGCGATAGCAGTCGGTCGTCCTCACAAGATCCGCGTTACCGACCTGCTTGATGAACTCACCCAAAACGAAGAACAACATTGGGTTGTTGAGGCGCTTGAACCTAGCGAAACGCACCAAACAACTGTGCGGACTGCGGTGGTGGCTGTTGGGGTTGGATCAGGTGTGGCTGAGTTGTTCAAATCACTTGGTGTGCAGGTGGTGGTGGCGGGTGGCCAGTCCATGAATCCGTCCACCAAAGAGTTGCTGGCCGCGGTTGAATCTGTGCAGGCACCCGAAGTGGTCATCTTGCCAAACAACAAGAACATCATCCCTGTAGCACAACAGGTCGACCAACACAGCGCCCGCACTGTTGTCGTTGTTGGCACCACCTCCGTGCCCGAAGCGCTGGGTTGTTTAATGGCATATGACCCTCAAAGCGGTGCCGCCGGCAATGCCGAGTCGATGGCGCGAACCGCACGATCCGTGCAGAGCGGTGAAGTGACCCAAGCGGTGCGTAATGCCAATAGTGACGTTGGGGTCATAAATGAGGGAGACTGGTTAGGGATTTGCCCGCAAGGAATAATGGCCGTTGCGCCAGAAATGTTTGATGCGGTGGTCGGGTTGCTAGCCGAGATAATCCACGCAGATCATGAACTGCTTACGATCATTTCTGGTGCATCCGCAGACGACCAAATCACTGCCTCCATTGAAGGTTGGGTAAATCGCAACCACCCAACGCTAGACGTTGAAAGCCATTTTGGTGGGCAACCGCTTTACCCCTATTTTTTTGGGTTGGAGTAACTGCAATGCCAGTTGGCGACCCCGCGCTTACTCTTGCCGATCTGGCGGGTATCAAAGTCACGCAACTTCGTGGTGTCGACCAACGAACCGCGGAGCGCTTGCTAGGGCTCGAAATCTCCACGGTTCTGGACTTGCTGCAACATTACCCGCGGCGCTACCTGGATCGCACACGCCAAGCCACTATTGGGGAGTTGCTGCCTGGTGACGAAGCAACGGTGCTTGGTTCGGTGGTCAGTGCCAAAAGCCGCCGTCTTGGTGGGCGCAGAACCCTAACCCAAGTTGTGATCGCAGACGACACCGGTCAACTCAACTTAACCTTCTTCAATCAGCAATGGCGTGAAAAGCAACTCAAACCAAATAGCGAAGTGTTGATTCACGGCAAATACGAAGTGTTTCGCGGTCAACGGCAGATGACCTCACCGGTGGTAGACCTAGTTGGAGACAGAACCGGCCGTATCGTGCCGGTTTATCCTCAGTCAGAAAAAGCTGGGTTGACGACTTACAGGATCGCATCATTGGTTACTGAAGCTATCAATCGAAGCCGTGCTCGAGGTTTTGCCGACCCGCTTCCAGCTTCGGTGATAGGCCGTTTCAAGTTTGTGGATCGTCAAATGGCCTTGCAGGGAATCCATCATCCTTCGTCAATGAACGAAATGTATCAAGCGCGCCGCCGTCTGGTGTTTGACGAGTTGCTGCGTGTTCAACTTGAGTTGGTTCGCCGCAAACAGGCGCTTACTACGCAGACGAAGGGCATTGCCCACCAGATGTCTGGCGACCTGGTGAATCGTTTCCACGAGTCGATGCCGTTTTCGCTGACCGAAGCTCAGCGGCGGGTCATTGAAGAGATCGGCAAGGATTTGGCGGCTGAGTATCCCATGCATCGGCTCTTGCAAGGCGATGTTGGTTCGGGCAAAACGTTGGTGGCGATAACTGCGTTGTTGATTGCTGTTGAGGGGCGTTATCAGGGTGCTTTGATGGCACCGACCGAGGTTTTAGCAGAACAGCATTATCTGAGTGTTCGCAAGATGTTGAAGCAACTGATGGTGCCGGCACCGAACTCGTTGTTGGGGGTTCGTCCACTGCGTGTGGAGCTGTTGACGAATCGGCTTGGTGCGGGTCAACGCCGCCATGTTCTCGCCGATTTGATCAGCGGCGGGGTAGACATTGTGATTGGAACTCATGCGCTGATCGCTGAGAAGGTGGAGTTCAAAGCGTTGGGGGTGGTAGTTATCGATGAACAGCATCGTTTCGGCGTTGAACAGCGTGCGGCTTTGCGAGATAAAGGCACTTCACAAGACGCTCCCGACGTGTTGGTGATGACCGCAACCCCCATTCCTCGCACCGCGGCGATGACCGTTTATGGCGACCTTGACGTGAGTGAGTTAGACCAAATGCCACCGGGTCGCACACCCATCGCTACCAGTGCCGCGCAAAGTCCGCTAGCTGTTAGTGAGGTTTGGCAAACGGTTCGCGACGAGGTGGCCAAGGGGCGCCAAGCGTATGTGGTGTGCCCATTGATTGAGGAGTCGGATTCCCTTGAGGTGAGCAATGTGGCAGACATGTATGCCGAACTTCAAAGCACAGAGTTGGCCGACCTGCGCTTAGGTCTGTTGCATGGTCGAATGGCGGCTGGTGAGAAGGAGGCGGTTATGGCTCAATTCCGAAAGGGCGCGTTGGATGTGTTGGTTGCCACCACGGTGATTGAAGTAGGGGTGGATGTGCCCAATGCCACGGTTATGGTTGTTGCCGATGCCGACCGTTTCGGTATCGCGCAACTGCATCAGTTGCGTGGCCGGGTTGGGCGCGGGCAGCATCAAGGTTTGTGTTTCTTGGTAGGTGAACCGTCTACAAGCGAAGCCAAAGCCCGCATTGAAGCTCTTGTGGCGAGCACCGATGGCTTCGAATTGGCAGAAGTTGACCTCGAATTGCGTGGTGAAGGCACGATCATGGGGGAACGCCAAAAGGGGCGCAACGACCTTCGCTTGGCTTCTTTACGGCGTGATAAGGAAGCCGTTAAGCTGGCTCGTGAGGTGGCCGTTGAGATCATCGAAGCTGACCCAGACCTGCGTCTGCATGGCGGTTTGCGTGAGGAAATAGAATTGTTGCTCGGCGACAACGAGGCCGAGTTCTTAATGAAAAGTTGACCAAAAGCTGAGCCGGTTGCTTTGTTGATTGCGCCTTCATGAGCCAAACTGTTAGCTATGCGAATTATTGCGGGTTCGTTTGGGGGGCGGCTCATCAACGCGGGTGACGCGCAACACATTCGCCCGACGACTGATCGTGTGCGAGAAGCGATGTTCAACTCGTTGTTTTCTCTCGGGGCGATTGCTGATGCACAAGTAGTCGACTTGTTCGCGGGTTCTGGAGCGCTGGGAATTGAAGCTCTCTCACGTGGTGCTAGCCACGCGGTGTTTGTTGAGAATGATTTGCCTGCATTGACTGTTTTGCGTGAAAACATTCGGTCTTTGGGTTTGGATAATCAAGCCACGGTGGTGCGCTCTGATGCATGCACTTATTTGGCGCAGGCACCGCACTATGATTTGGCGTTGCTTGATCCGCCGTATTCGTTTGCTGGGTGGCCTTCGTTGTTGGCGGATGTACGCGAGTCGATTGTTGCAATCGAATCTAATCGGGTTATCGAACTGCCGGATTCGTGGCATACTCATCGGGTGCGCCGTTATGGAAGTACAGTGGTTACGTTGGCATTTGCTCTTGGCGCTACGGAGACTAACAGTTCGTGACTCGTGTCCTTTATCCCGGTTCTTTTGATCCCGTGCATAACGGGCATCTTGAGATTATTGAAACTGCGGCTAAGTTGTTTGATGAGGTGGTGGTAGCGGCGATGGTCAACACTACTAAGGACGGTGTTTTTGGCCTTGCCGACCGTGAAGCGATGCTGCGCGAAGCCACTGAACATTTACCTAACGTTTCGGTGCGGATGTTCGCGGGGCTGGTGGTAGACCTCGCGGCTGAGCTAGAAGTCGACTTTATTTTGAAGGGTTTGCGTGCCGTTTCTGATTTTGAGAACGAACTGCAGATGGCGCAAATGAACAACGCCGCTTCGGGTATTCACACGCTGTTCATTCCGTCCGCCTCGAGCAGTTCGTTTCTGGCTTCGAAGTTCATTCGCGATTTCACCAAGTTTGGTGGCGATATCTCTAATATGGTGCCTGCTAGTGTGGCTCGCCGACTCAAAGACCAATACGCATGACCGACCAATATTTTTCAGACACTCCTTTCACAGACACGTTCGCTGATGACCTCGGCGTTCAGTCGGATCAATCCGTGTCGCCTCAACCCCCGCTGGGGGAACCGACTGCGCCGGTTTATGCTTCGCTCGAAACTGAAGTGGCTTTGCGAGCGGCGATCGCATTGATTGAACGGGCTCGGCCGATGCCGATGTCGGCTTCGTCAATAATCAACAAGATCGAAGTTTTGGAACTTTTGAACGCCGCTTTAGCGGGCCTTCCCGAGGAGTTTCGTGAGGCTCGTTGGTTGCTTAAGGAGCGTGAAGATTTCTTGGCTCGGGTTCAGGCGGAGGGTGATTTGTTGATTACGCGGGCGCGTGACACGGCGCAACGGATGGTGCAGCGCACCGAGTTAGTGACCACTGCCCAAGAACATGCCCGCAAATTGGTTGCGGATGCGGAGCAGGAAGCCAAAACCCTGCGTTTAGAGACGGAAGACTGGTGCGATCAGCAACTAGGCCGCCTGGAGGTGGCTCTCGACCGCATTTCTCGGACGGTTGCGCAGGGCCGGGTGCGCATGCAAGGCACTACTCAAGAACATGAACCGGCAATCCCCACACCGCTAGTTACGCGCCAAGACTTTCTCGATCAGGAACGGTTGTGACTGGCGACACCGGGTTGGTGATCAACACCACAGAGTTGTTCCGCAGAGATTCCCGGGTTTCCTGGCGAACCGAAGCCACCCTCGACGAAATGCAATTAGTCGATTCTGGGTTGCGTTCAATGGTGGTTGATGGTGCCTTGTCGGTGAGGCTCGTCTTGGAGCAAACGGGTTCGGAGGGGCGTTCGCTTAGCCACGGCGCGGTTTTGGTTCGTGGCACGGCCACGGGTCGCTGGTCGGTGAGTTGCCGTCGTTGTTTGGAGCCAATGCAGGGTGCGCTGCGCGCTGAGATTGATGAACTCTTTGAGGTGAACCCGACTGAGGGAGAGACTTGGCTGCTGCGCGACGACTGCATTGACCTCACGCCCATGTTGCGTGAGGCGGCGCTGCTAGCTTTGCCGTTGGCACCATTGTGCAACGCTCATTGCCAAGGCCCAGCCCCTGATCGCTTCCCAACTGGTGCTGCTGAAGACCAAACTGCCAATTTCGACCCTCGCTGGGCTGCGTTAACTGAGCTAACATTTGATGCTTGATTTAGGGTAGTTGATGGTGTTATCGGTGTTATGTGGGGGTAGCCTTTGGTGCTTGGGTCGGTCAACTTCGGCCTTTCGTCTCTAAGAAATAGGTTTCTAAATAGGTTTAATATGGCCGTTCCGAAGAAAAAAACATCGAAATCAAAGACGCGCAGTCGGCGCGCTTCAGCTTGGACTTTGGCTAGGTCGCCGCGCAGCACCTGCCCGCGTTGCGATGCTGCTAAACGGCCGCATCGGGCGTGCGCTTCTTGCGGCTGGTACGCGGGGCGTCAAGCGCTAGATGTCGACTGAGTTATGCTGCCCATCGCGGTTGACGCCATGGGTGGTGATAACGCCCCTTGCGAAATAGTTGCTGGTGCTAAGCGAGCGGCGCTTGATCTGGGTATTCCGGTAGTTTTGGTGGGCCGTTCGGCTGAGCTTGGTGACACCGAAAACTTGGCAGTCATTGAAGCGAGCGAGGTGATCGCCATGGATGCCGACCCTGGTTCTAGTGTGCGCCGGATGCGAGATTCGTCTTTGGTGCGTGCTGCCACGGCGGTGAGGGACGGTTCCGCTTCGGCGATGGTTTCGGCGGGTAACACGGGGGCCACGATGGCTTCGGCGTTGTTGCGCATGGGGCGGATTCGGGGGATCAATCGGCCTGCTATTGCGATTCCGGTGCCGGTGCCTGGAGGCACGCACACTACTTTGCTTGATGCTGGTGCGAATGCTGAGTGTCGTCCTGAGTGGTTGGTTGAGTTTGCGCAGATGGGTTGTGTGTACGCTCGTGATCGTTTTCGTATTGACCGCCCGAAGGTTGGTTTGCTGTCGATTGGTGAGGAGGCGGGGAAGGGCAACAAGTTCGTCAAGGATTGTTTTGAACGGCTCAATGAGAGCGCTTGGGCCGAGTCGAGCGGTGCTGAATGGATCGGGAACGTTGAGGGCCGAGACGTGATGACCGATCATGTTGATGTGGTGGTGACGGACGGCTTTACTGGCAACGTCACACTAAAGACTCTTGAAGGGGCCATGTCGGCGTTGCTGGGGCGTTTGTTGGCTGCGATCGACACTGATGACCGGACGCGCCGTGCTGGGGAGATGTTGGCCGGCCCTCTTGATGCGATGGTTGCTGAGTTGCATCCCGATTCGACTGGTGGCGCCTTGTTGCTTGGTGTGAAGGGTGTTTGTGTGATTTCGCATGGTTCAAGCTCGGCGGATGCGATTGCTAATGCCATCCGTATTGCTGCTGAGATGGTCAACGTTAATATGGTGGAGCATTTGTCTGCAGCGGTTCGGAAAAAGTAGGATTTCTTCTTGCCTTTCAATTTATTTCAGTTTTGTGGAGTGGATTAGGCTTGGATACCCGCTAGTATCGTTCGTTCTGGTGAAGGAGGGGTTAATTGCCCGCAGAAACGCATGTTGAACAGGCTCCGATGAGCCGTGATGAAATCTTGGCGCTGGTCAGAGACCAACTTGCCGATATCTTAGAGGTTGAACCGTTGTCAATTAATGAGGGGGATGCCTTTGCTGATGATCTGAATGCAGATTCGTTGGCACTGATTGAATTAGTCGAAGCTCTTGAAGAGGATTTAGCGGAGCGTTCCGCTGGGTTTCGTATTGAGGACGAAGACCTTGAAGATTTGCGAACGGTGCGTGATGCTGTTGATTACGTGGCCGCAAAGCTGAGTTGAGGTGTTGAGCACTGCGTCCGTTAGCTGTGCTTGAGGAGCGGCTTGGGTATCGGTTTGAGGAGATCGGTCATCTTGAGTTGGCGCTTAAGCATCGTTCTTGGTGTGCTGAAAACGACCACGGCGAAAGCAACGAACGGCTTGAGTTTCTTGGTGATGCCGTGCTGAGTTTGGTGGTTGCTGATCGGCTTTATGGGCGTGACCCTAGGTTGGCGGAGGGTGAAATGTCTAAGGCACGAGCCACGGTTGTGAACGCGGTTGCCCTTGGTGAGGAGGCGAACGGGGTTGGTTTGGGTATGCATCTGCTTTTGGGTAAGGGCGAAGAGACCACCGGGGGGCGTTCAAAACAGTCAATTCTGGCCGATGCTTTTGAGGCTGTTATTGGTGCGGTTTATCTTGATGGTGGCTTGGAGCGGGTGCAAGATTTTGTGTTGGCGCGTTTGGGTGAGCGGATTGACGAAGCGGCGCTTGAGCCGGGAGCTCGCGATTACAAGACGTTGTTGCAGGAGTGCGTGGCTCGTTTAGGTTTACCGGCACCGAAATATGATTTGCAGCAGGCTGGGCCTCACCACGACCGTTCGTTTCGCGTGGTGGTGGAGATTGCAGACGAGTTCAGCGGTACTGGTGAAGGCACCACCAAAAAACAAGCCGAACAGCGAGCCGCCCGTGTTGCATGGGAAACTCGTTGTACCGAAGTTAGTGAGGATGGAGAACCCGATGTTTGAGTTACCGGAAGTTGAGACGGTTCGCCGTGAACTTGAGAGAGACATTATTGGCCGTAAGGTTAAAGGAGCGGAGGCGCAAAGTATGAAGGTTTTGCGCCGCTATCGAATGCGTAAATCGTTTTTGTCTAAGTTGATAGGCAACAAGATTGTTGCGGTGCAACGTGTCGGTTTGCATATCACGATTGCGTTAGACAATGACTCACTGTTGGTTGTGGATTTGGGGTCTAGTGGGTCGTTGCGGCGCAATACAAACAAGGCGGAGGTTGATCCGGCGACTGAGGTGACCATTCGTTTCACGCAGTTCGGGCAGTTGCGTTTGCTGGACCCGATTGGTACTTCGGAAATGTTTGTGGTGCCGAAAGACGACCTCGCCAAGGAGTTGCCGGGTGTCCAGGAGTTGGGTCTGGATCTGGTGTCTGAACCGATCGCTTGGACCACCTTCGGTAGGAATCTGTTGCAAAATCGAACTAAGCTGAAGACTATCTTGACTGATCCGACTTTTGTTGTGGGTATTGGCGATATTTATTCTGATGAAATTTTATATCATGCTGGTTTGCGTCACAGTCGGATGAGCGATTCGTTGACGAGTCAAGAAATTAGGCGTTTGCATCGCGCGGTGGTGAGCACGTTGCATGAGGCAATCAAGTATCGAGGCACCTCTTTTCCTGATCGCGAGTTTGTTGATCCGCATGGAACACCCGGTGATTACGCCGATCATTTGGTGGTTTGGGGTAAAGACGGCGAATTGAGCCCTAGGTCTCGGTTGCCTATACAGAAGGTTAAGTTTCGTGGTGCCTGGACTTACTTTTGTCAAACCCAAGTGTGATTTTTGGTTGCAGAAATAGCAATTGTATTTTGAAATGAAATGTATCTAAAAAACCTCACATTAAAGGGATTCAAATCGTTCGCCGAGAAGACTTCGATTGATCTTGAACCGGGCGTAACGGTAATTGTCGGCCCTAACGGTAGTGGGAAATCCAATGTGGTCGATGCCATGGCTTGGGTGCTTGGTTCGCAGGCACCGAATGCGCTGCGATCCTCGAAAATGGACGATGTCATTTTTGCTGGTACGAGTACGAAACTTGCTTTAGGCCGAGCTGAGGTGTCGTTAACAATCGATAATCAGTCTGGCACTTTGCCCATTGACTTCACCGAAGTAAAGATCAGTCGAACACTTTTTCGCAGTGGCGAATCTGAATACGCAATCAACGGCGTGGCTTGTCGCCTTATTGATGTCACCGAATTGTTGAGTGACGGTGGGGTTGGACGACAACAACACGTGATTGTTTCTCAAGGGCAGATTGACGCGGTTCTTACCTCTCGACCAGAAGACCGCCGCGCGGTTATTGAGGAAGCTGCGGGCACTTTAAAGTGTCGTAAACGCAAGGATAGGGCGACTCGCCGTTTGGCTGCGTCTGAGGCCGACCTGACCCGAGTGAAAGACATTATCCGAGAAGTCAAAAGGCAGTTGCGTCCACTTGAGAGGCAAGCCGAAGCCGCCCGAGTGCATGGCGATCTGGTGGCTGAGTTGGCTGCACAGCGTCTTTATTCGGCTGGCCAACAGATCACCGATTTGCGCACTCAAATGCGCGCCATTCAAGAACAACCTCTGCATGAGCACCAAGAATCTCTGCTCGCGCAGATTGCTGAGATCGACCAGCGAGTGAGCGATTTCGAAACCCAACTCACACAGCGATCCGAAGACGAATTGCGCCAAACTCTCTGGGGTGTGGAGTCTTTGAGTGAACGTGCGAAGGGATTGGTGGCGCTGGTGGCGGAGCGCCGTCGCGGGCTTGAACGTGAACGAAGCGCTTTTGCTGACCAAGGGGTTATCGCAAACTTGGAGGCCGAGGTCACACGCTTGCGTCAGATGTTGAACGTCGCCAAAACTGAAGCAAAGACCATAACCACCGAATTGGACACCTGCAAAACAAACGAAACGCAATTGCTCGCTGAGCGAGCCGAACTGAACGAGCGCGTCAAGGCAATACAGGCGCGTAGCGGCGATCAAGCGGCGGAGGTGCGCGGTGAAATTCTGGCCCTGCGAGCGGGTATCGCAACCGGCACTAAAGAACTCGAACGCACTCAAAGGCGTTTGGACGAGTTAGGCGAACGCCGGACACATCTTGAGTCTCGCCTTGCGCAGCAGCAGACGCAGCTAGAAAGGTGCCAAGAAAGCCATGATGGTTTGGTGGAAGAATTGGAAGCGGCGGAGAATGCTGAGCAGCGCGTGCAGTCTTCGCTCAATGATGCTGTCGATGCCCACAACGAATCCAAATCAACGCACCAACGCTGGTTGGCTCGCTCAGAAGCGCTCACTTTAGCGCTGAACGAGGCGCGCTCGCGTGCTGGAGCGCAGCGCGTTGCCCATGTGCAAGGCGTGCTTGGCACGTTGCTCGACTTGGTAGCGGTGGATGAAGGTTTTGAATCGTCCTTTGAATCGGCGCTCGGCGCGGCTCTGAACGCAGTGATCGTGGAAGACTTCACGGTGGCTCGCGCCGCTTTTGAGGCGTTACGGGTTAGCGGTTCGGCGGGTACCGTGCTTGCCCTTCGTTCGCTGCCGACAACTCCGCCTCGGCATCAAGCAACACCACGCCGGGATCTGCTGCGTGACCATGTGCGCGGCACTCAACTAGGTGTTGATGAGTTGTTGGAGGTGCTGATTGGTGATGTTGAGATGGTGCACGGTGATTGGCAAGACGCGCTCGAAGCAGCGCGCCGCAATCCTGATGCGCGTTTTGTGACTGTTGGCGGGGATTTTGTTGGTCCCCAAGGTTGGCGCATCGGTAAAAGTGGGTCGGGCGCTACCGCCGTTGCTTTGGCCGAAGCTAACGAACAGGTCGAATTCTCGCGAACGAATCGTGACCAATCTGCTGAAAACGTTGCGTTGGTGAGAAGTGAACTGTCCGCGTGTGGTCAACGCCGCACGACCGTTGCGAAGCGTGTACGCGTAGCCGCAAGTGCGCTTAGTGCCGCGACTGGTGAACAGCAACGATTTGTTGGTCAGCAACGCGATGTGGTTACCGAAATTGAAGCATTGTGTACCACCCAAAGTGAGCTATTAGCACGGCTTGAGAACGAACAAGTCCGTGTCGAAGAACTTGAACGCACTAAACAAGTGCTCGAGAATCAAGAAACTGAGCACCAAGTCGCAACTGATCGGTTCACTGCGGCCTTAGCCGAGTGCGATAGCGGTGTTGCCAGAGCCACCGCATTGCGTGGCGATGCTGAGATGCGTGCCGCGGCGATTGCCGAACGGCAAGAAAACTTGCACAGCCGGATCGTAGAAATAGATACTCGCCTTGAACGTGACGCACTGGAACGTTCCACCGCGGTTCAAAAACGCGCTCTTTTGGACCGCCGTGCGAACGTCTACCAAAAGTTAGCTGCGGCACTTGACGCTCAGTTGGCCTGCATTGATGCCAAACTCAGCGAGGCGCGCCAAGAGCACCAACAACAAAGCGATGCTGCGCGCCTAATCGTCGATCAACTCAACGAGCTACGGAACAAACGCACGCACCTAGCCGATCAGGTAGAAAAACTTCGTGACAGGCTTGCTAATGCTGCCGTTGAACGAGCCGAACTGAACACCAGGTTGCAGACGCTTTTCGAGCGTTTACGCATCGAACATAATGTCACACCCGATGTTGCTACGGCGGTTGCCCGTCCCCCTTTGGCCGAGGGTGTAGACACGCAGCAGCGGATTGAGCAGTTGCAACAAAAGCTTGAGATCATGGGGCCGATCAATCCACTGGCGTTAGAAGAATGTGAGGCTTTGCAGCAACGCCACGAGTTCTTGCAAACTCAACTGAGCGACATTACCGCAACCCGCCGTGACTTGACTAAGGTTATTGGCTCAATTGATGACGACATAATGAAGACGTTTTCGAGCGCTTTCGCCGATGTTGCGAGCAACTTTCAGAAACTATTTGAGACCTTGTTCCCCGGTGGTCATGGTTCGATTCGTTTGAGCAACCCCGATGATTTGCTGAACACCGGGATTGAAGTGTCGGCGCGGCCTAGCGGGAAGAATGTGCGCAAGTTGTCTTTGCTTTCTGGCGGTGAGCGCACCTTGACGGCTTTGGCTTTTCTGTTCGCAGTTTTTCGCAGTCGTCCCTCACCGTTTTATGTCTTAGACGAGGTTGAGGTGGCCTTAGACGATGTCAACTTGCATCGCTTTTTGAACCTCATTGAAGAGTTCCGAGCGGATGCTCAACTGGTGCTAGTTAGCCACCAAAAACGCACCATGGAGTCGGCGGATTGTCTTTATGGTGTGTCGATGCAACCGGGGGGTTCTAGCACGGTTGTTAGCGAGAAAGTCGGCTCGGCGGTCAGCGAAGTTGCTTGAGGGAAGCCGTTACCGATAATTGGTCATTTTTTCGGTATCTATTTGTGTGTCTAGGTTGTGAACTTCGCTAGCCTTTGCTGTCCATGGCTGAGTCGTTGTCATTGGGTTCGGCACTGCCGGACCGTGCTGAGGTTGTTGTGGTTGGCGGAGGCATCGTCGGTTGTGCTATCGCCTATCATTTGACACGCCGCGGTATTACCGATGTGGTGGTGCTGGAGCAGGGTACGCTGACGTGCGGGACGACTTGGCATGCGGCTGGGTTGGTGTCCCAACTGAAATCAACTCATTCGCTCACCAAACTGGCCACCTACTCGGCTCGCCTGTTCGAAGAACTTGAAGACGAGACCGGTCAAGCAACCGGCTATCGCACGCCCGGTTCTATTTCGGTTGCCGACAATGAGCAGCGTTGGGAAGAAATCTTGCGTGGTGCAACTATGGCTGAAGGTGTGGGCGTGGAAACTCAGGTGATGGAACTTGACGAAGTTCGCGAACTTTGGCCGTTGATGCACACCGATGACCTAATCGGGGCGCTATATATCCCCCGAGACGGTCAAACCTCGCCAGTAGACACCACCATGGCGTTGGCTAAAGGTGCCAAAACCCGTGGTGCTAAGGTCTTTGAAGGTGTGTCGGTGACCGATCTGAAGGTTAGCAACGGCCGAATCTCTGGGGTGGTTACTGAACGGGGCGAGGTCGCAACCGAGACAGTGGTGCTTGCTACTGGTATGTGGACCCGCCATCTCGCCGCGCAGATTGGGGTTAATGTTCCGCTGCAAGCTTGTGAGCATTTTTATATTGTCACCGAGCCGATTGAGGGTATGGATATTGGCACTCCGACCTTGCGTGACCCGGGCAACTACACGTATTTCAAAGAAGAGACCGGCAAGATAATGGCAGGTTTTTTTGAGCCTCGTGGCAAGGTTTGGCGTACTGGCCCGATACCCCGGGATTTCTCGTTTGGGACTTTGGATGAAGACTGGGAGCATTTGGGGCCGATTTTTGAGCGAGCTATTCATCGGGTGCCGGCGTTGGCTGAATGCGGTTTGCAACTGTTCTTCAATGGCCCTGAGGCCTTTACTCCAGATGGTGTTTATTATTTGGGTGAAGCACCTGAGGTTGATGGTTGTTTCGTGGCGGCGGGTTTCAACTCGGTGGGTATCCAATCGGCTGGTGGTGTTGGTTGGGCTTTAGCGGATTGGATCGCAGATCGTCAACCGCCGATGGACCTCAACTCGGTCGACATTCGCCGTGCTCAACCGTTTCAAGCGGAAACCGATTTTTTGCGGTCTCGAGTTTCGGAGAGTTTGGGGTTGCTTTATGCGATGCACTGGCCGTTTCGTCAATATGAGAGCGCTAGGGGTAAACGACTTTCGCCTCTGCATGAACGGATTGCAGCCGCTGGTGCGGTGTTTGGTGAAACGGCTGGTTGGGAACGGCCCAACTGGTATGCCAGCGAAGGCCAAACCGGTGAATATGAATACTCCTACGGGAAGCAGAACTGGCATAACAACATGCTGGCGGAGTGTTTAGGGGTGAGGGAAACTGTCGGGCTGTTTGATCAGACCTCTTTCGCTAAGTTCATGGTTGAGGGTGACGATGCGTTGGCGGTGCTCAATCATTTGAGTGTCGCCGATATTGATGTGCCGTTGGGTAAAGCGGTGTACACGCAATGGTGCAACCAACGGGGTGGGATTGAAGCTGATCTGACCGTGAACCGTTTGAGCGAAGATCGTTTTTTTGTGGTGACTGCGGCGGCGGCAGAGACCCGTGACTGGGCTTGGTTGAGGCGTGGTTGTCGAGGTAAACGGGTTACTATTTCTAATGTCACGCACGATCAAGCGATGATTGGTTTGATGGGTCCGAAAAGCCGCGCGTTGTTGTCGGAACTAACCAACACCGATTTGTCTAACCGCGCTTTTGAGTTTGGGAGTGGCAGGGTTATTGACCTTGCCGGGGCAGAGGTGTTTGCGTTGCGGATGAGCTATGTGGGTGACTTGGGTTGGGAACTTTATGTGGACAATGACTCCGCTGTCGGTGTGTATGATGCGCTGGTCGAACAAGGTAAGGATTTTGGGTTGGTCCACGCTGGCTACCATGCCATGAACTCGTTGCGTCTCGAAGCAGGTATGCGCCATTGGGGGCACGACATCACCGATGAAGACACGCCGCTTGAAGCAGGGCTCGGTTTCACGATTGCGTGGAATAAAACAGCTGACTTCATCGGGCGGTCAGCACTTGAAACACAACGTAGTCAACCGAGAACGAAACGTCTGATACAACTGCGTATCGAAGACCCTGATTTGTTGACTTATCACGACGAACCGTTGTATCGCGATGCTGTCGTAGTGGGCCGCATTTCTTCGTCTATGTGGAGCGCAACGCAGAATCGTTGTTGCGCTATGGGGTATGTGGAACATGAAGCTGGTGTGACGAGTGGATGGCTTGCCAACGGTCGTTGGGAAACCAACATCGCTGGGCGGCGTATACCGGTGAGCACCTCAATCCGTAGTTGGTTTGACCCGACAAATCAACGTCCGAAACAATAAAACTTAGTATTAATAACTTAGTATTGGCCAACAACCGAAAAGGAATTAGATGATCCAAGAAGCGCGTTGTGTGATTGTGGGTGGTGGAGCAATGGGTGTGGGCTTGCTCTATTACTTGGCTCATGAGGGCTGGACCGACACCATTTTAGTGGAAAAAGGTGAACTCACTTCGGGTTCTACTTGGCATGCGGCGGGTTTGATACCGAACTTTATTGGTGACCTCAACATGGCTAAAGTTCACCAAGATGCCATCGCTCTTTACCCTAGCATTGAAGAGGAAACCGGGCTTTCAGCAGGTTGGCATGGCTGCGGAGCGATACGTTTGGCTCGCACTAATGAAGAAGTTGATTGGCACCGTTATGTGCATGCCATGCTCAATCAGATAGGTGTCGAATCGCACATTATTAGTCGGCAAGAAGTGCAGGAACTCAACCCCTTGCTTGAAGATGTGTCGGATGTGCAGACAGGTTTTTATACACCCAATGACGGTTGGACAGACCCGTCAGGTTGCACCAATGCAATGGCCAAGGGAGCGCGCCAACTGGGTTGTGAAATCCAGCGCCATAATTTGGTTCTTGCCATGTCGCAGTTGTCGGACGGACGCTGGCAGGTAGTTACCGAAAAAGGCTTAATCATTTGTGAACATGTGGTCAATGCGGCGGGTCATTACGCCCCGCAATTAGGGGCTATGGTCGGCCTTGATGTGCCGATTGTGTCGGTCATCCATCAATACGTTGTAACGGAACCACTTGAGTCTATGAAGAACCTCGACTTTGAACCGCCGGTGACGCGTGACCCTCGTTCGAGTTGTTACTATCGCCGTGAGATTGATGGGTTGCTTATCGGCCCTTATGAGATGGCTAACGCGCAAATCTATGGGGTGGACGGGATCGATTGGGCGCTTGACTTTTATTTGACACCTCCCGATATCGACAACATCGCCGAGTGTCTTGAACTGGCCATGTTGCGGATACCTTCGTGGTCTGAGGCGGGTATCAAACAGATTGTTTCGGGCCCGATTACGCATACTCCCGACTCGGGTTATCTGATGGGGCCAGCACCGGGTTTGAGAAACTACTGGCATTGCAATGGTGCTTCGATTGGTATTACGCAAGGCCCCGGTGCGGGCAAATATCTCGCTCAATGGATCGTACATGGTCAAACTGAAATTAATGTGCGGGGCATGGATCCTCGGCGTTTTGGTGATCACACCGGCCCGAAGTCGGTGTTCGCAATCGAGAAAGCCATTGACGAATACCACGAAATGTATCAAGTTCGCCTTCCTGGTGAACAAAGACCAGTGGCGCGTCGCCAGAAAGTTAATCCCATTTACGACCAGCTTGACGCGTTGGGTGCTCAATGGCAAGAAGTGTATGGTTGGGAGCGCCCGCAGTATTACGGTGCAGCCGAAGAGCATTCGTTTCGGCGTTCGAATGCTCATGGGTTCGTTGGTGAAGAAGTGCGTGGTACGCGGCAGCGTGTGGGTATCGCCGACCTCACTGCTTTTGCCAAGTTTGAGGTTTGTGGTGCGGATGCAGCAGCCCTTTTGGATCGACTGTCGGCAAACAAAATACCTCAGCGAGATGGTGGTATTCGCCTAGTTCATATGCTCACCGAACATGGTGGGATAGAAAGCGAAATGACCGTCACCCGTCTCGCGTCAGATTGTTTTTATCTCAATTCTGCGGTGATTGGCACGACCCACGATCTTGATTGGCTGACCCACCACATTGAACTCGGTACCGACGTTTCTGTAACTGATGTGACCGATGATTATGGGATTTTGGCGGTCACGGGGCCTCGTGCTCGCGATCTGTTGCTGCCTCTTACGGATGCAGACTTGTCGAACGAAGCTTTTCGTTGGTTGACTGCCCAAACAATCGAAATAGCCGGCGTTTCTTGTGTGGCTTTACGCGTCTCTTACGTGGGTGAACTTGGTTGGGAACTGCACTGCCCGATTGCTGAAATGGCGCAGCTTTATGGTTCGCTTGTGGATGCTGGGGCGGCTGTCGACATGGTTCATTTTGGTTCTTACGCCATGAATGCGATGCGCATTGAGAAGGGGTATAAGGCTTGGGGGAGCGAACTCACCACTGAAATAACCCCGATAGAAGCTCGTTTAGAACGTTTCGTGGACTTTTCGGGCGATTTCATTGGCAAGGATGCTACTGTCGTTCGCCGTGACCAAGCCGACCCGCTGGCGATGGTGCTCGTGTATTGCGAAGTTGACGCTACCGACAATGATGTGAGAGGCAACGAAGGTGCATACGACCAAGACGGCAAGGTCATGGGGATAGCCACTAGTGGTGCTTGGGGGCATACCGTGGATAAGAGCTTGGCATTTGTCTATGTGGACCCTGCTTTTGAAGCGCCAGGTTCCACGTTTGAGCTGGAACTTCTTGGTGAGATGCGTCGCGCTACCGTCTTGGCTGAACCTGCATATGATCCTGCAAACTCAGCGCTTCGATCTTGATAAATGTTTGCGTTTAACCGCACGGAAGGGACTGTGATCCAACTATGAACCCGAATGAAAGCCAAGATACTCGCCGCCGCCGCAGCGGGGGACGTGCCGGGCGTATCGCTGAACGTGCTGCACCTTTGCAAGCCGATGAACGTCCAGTGCGACCGGGTTTGCCGGGGGGCAAGTTCAAACCTTTGTCGGTGGCTGCGATGCAACAGGTGTACGACACCGCGATTTCTCTTTTGGAACGCGTCGGTATGGGTTCGCCCGTGCCTGAGTTTACCGAAGTTGTGACGAACGCCGGTGGCACGCTGGACGAACATGGTCGTCTGTTGTTCCCTAGGAAACTAGTCGAGAAGGCCATCGAAACTGCGGCTAAAGAATGGGTGTGGCATGGTTTTGATGATGACCGTTCGATCACGGTGGGCGGTGACCGTGTTCATTTCGGCACGGCTGGCGCAGCGGTTTTGATGCATGATTATGAGACCAACACGTTTCGCCATAGCACCGCGCAGGACGTTTATGATTGCGCTCGCCTTGTCGATCATCTAGACAACATTCATTTCTTTGTTCGCACGGTTGTGGCACGGGATCAAGAGGATTCTCGTGACCTTGATATCAACACCGCTTATGCGGCCACTGTCGGTACGGGTAAACCGGTCGGCACTTCTTGGTTTGAGCGTCCGCATGTGTATGAGGCAGTTGAGATGTTCGACATGATGGCCGGTGGCACGGGCGAGTTTCGGAAGCGCCCGTTTGTTGCGGCCAACAACACTTTCGTGGTGCCGCCGCTGAGATTTGCGGAGGAATCAACCAACTGCATGGTCGCCCAAGTGGAAATGGGTATGCCCATCAACTTGTTGTCGGCGGGGCAGGCGGGAGCTACGTCACCTGCGGCTTTGGCTGGGTCTTTGGCGCAAGCATTAGCTGAATGCTTGGCTGCGCTTACGGCGGTGAATTTGATGAGCCCGGGCCATCCTTGCGTTATGGGGATGTGGCCTTTCGTTTCTGACCTTCGCACCGGGGCGATGAGCGGGGGGAGTGGTGAGGAAGGAGTGCTTAATGCCGCTGCGGCACAAGTTGTCAACTGGATTGGGCTTCCTTCGGGTGTTGCTGCTGGTATGACCGACTCGAAAGCCCCCGACAATCAGGCAGGATATGAGAAGGGCATCAATATTACGTTGGCTGGTCAAGCGGGTGCCAATTTGGTTTATGAAAGTGCTGGAATGCTCGGCAGCATCTTGAGTTGTTCCTTAGAGGCGCTGGTCATCGACAACGATATGCTCGGTTCTATTAATCGTACGGTTCGGGGTATTGAGGTGAACCAGGAGACTTTGTCGGTGGATTTGATCGAAGAGGTGGTGCATGGTCCAGGGCATTTTCTGGGTTCGCCACAAACTCTTGATTTGATGCAGAAAGAATACATTTATCCAGTGATCGGTGACCGTGACACGCCCGATGATTGGCTCGAAGCGGGTGGCAAGAAAGCCGCGCAAGTTGCTCATGAGTACGCCAAAGAGGTTTTGTCAAACCATTTCCCAAGCCATGTAGACGCGAGCCGAGACGAGGCGGTGCGAGAACGTTTCGGAATAATAGTAAACCGAAACCCCTAACCAAAATAGCAGCAACAGGCTTATACAGGTAAACAGGCTTATACAGGTAAACCACGACGAAAGGTGTCCGCCTCACCGTCGTGTAGTCGCCCCTCGTTTTGGTATTGCGAGGCGAGCCGACTAAGTAGGTTTGCCGTCCGCGGCCAAGTTTGAAATTGGGTGCGTAAGTCGCTGTAACGCAAAGCGAGTTGTCGTTCTTGGTCGCCCCCGTCACTCGGGGAGAGGCACGTGACACCTCGCTGTCGCAGCAATGCAACAGATAGGCCCTTCTCGATCTCTTGATTTTGTAGTGTTTCCAAGAGATCTCTAACGGCTTCGCCTGGCCAATCTCCATTGGTGTCAGCAGGGGTAGCGGCGAGCGCGGTTCCGATCATCTGGTCTCCAATAAGCGCCCGATCGATTTCTGCGAGTCTCACGCGAGCGCCTTCGACCCATGTGTTGAGTGAAGTTGCATCGAGTTCGTCCTCTTCCTTGACGTTCGGTGCAAATTTGCCGGAGGGCCAATTGTACAAGATGTCTACTGCATCAAATTGCCTCTGTTGTTGTGTTGGTGTGAACGTGGGCACGTCACCGAACGCAGTGCAAGCCGGCATGAAAGCGATCTCCACGAACTTTACGAACAGGTCAAGGTCTCGGAGCATCTCTCGATACAGATTCGCTGTTCTGAACCCTGAGTAGTGTTGAAGCAGCGGATAGTATTTCCATTCAAGGACAGCGACCCTGGCGGTTCCCAAATGCTCACGGTGTTCGTTGAGAACCCCAAAGAGTGTGACGGCTAGTCGTCTGTCGATCTCCTCTTGGCCAGTCTCCTCGCTAGTTTGTTCAATCCAACTTTCAAGGAGTGTCGCGGACAGGTCAGCGAACTCAGGGTGGCGCGAATGTTGTCTCTTGCCCCGTTTGAGCAATAACGCGGCGAGGCCGAAGCGGTCTGCTGCGAGCAACATGCGACAGATGCCCAGCAGTTCGTCAATTTCGTTCGGAATGCCTAGATCGGCATAACTGACCCGTTGCCAATATTCGGTGGCGACAGCAATACCATGATCGTTCACGCGTTGCCACCCAAGCGCTATCGGAGGTGGCGCGCGCAACACATCGGCAATTACTTGCGGCGACAGGTCGTGTGCATCAAGGAGTCGCTCAATCCCGTCCCATTCCAAACAGGTAAACCGTTCGGCGAAAAAACCTAGACCGAGGAGTGTCACCGCTTCGGGAGCGGAATCCAAGACACCTAGCATCTGCTCATCATTCCCCGCGTCTAGGCGCGCGAGTATCTGCCCAACCTGATACGGGTTTTCAACCGCGGCGGCGAAATCCAATATTGCGGTGAGGCCTCCCTCTGTCAAGATCGACTGCACTGCCTCGGTCTGCCTGCGCGCCAAAGTGGTATTGAACTCCGCGGAACTGTCGATTGCGCTAACGCCGTCGATGTACAATAAGAGCGGTTTGAACAAGTGGCCGAACACCACCTCGTGTGCAGTCGGGCGCAACCGCGCCAACAAGTCTTCAAGTGCCTGAAGATCGATCTCCGCTAGCACGTAAGGCGTGTTACGGTATTCGCGATGATGATCCAACCGATTGCGAAGCACTGGCCATAGTGTTGCCTTGAAGCGTTCATCGACTTCGCCATTTGCTAATTGCGCTAATCGCGAAACGATTTTGCGACGGTTATCGTCAGACAGATTGTCCATTTGCTCAAGCAGTTGAACCCAGCGATCCGGGTCATCGCCTGAATCCGTTAGAAGGATTTGGACTAGAGCAGCCTCAAAAAGCGCCCGCTCGTTGGGAGAAATCACTGAGTGTTTGCTCGGCTGCCAAGCTCGAAACTGTGGCACGACCCGAGCACTTTGTGCATTGTGGTGTCGAGGCAACAGTGCGAGCATCAACTTCCAGGCGACGCTTGGATAGTGAGACCGTAGCATTTGCAACGCTTGGAGTCGAATAACCGTGTCGGCTGAGGTGTTGGGCATACACGGATAGAAAATTGCAGCAAGGGTCGCGTCAGGTCGGTTTGAGTAGCGACCACCGGGATCTAGTAGAGCTAACCCGGCGAGTACGCTCGATGCGGCCACCAGGTGGTCGGGTGACCAAGCCATGATTTGCAGCGCGTTCAAGATCTGAATGTGTGGTGACTGAGGTGAGAAAGTGAATAAGTGCTCATCGCGGTCGGTGAACATGGCATTAGCGAAGGCATGGTGTTCGGCAATGCAGGCCCGCAAACTTTCCAGCACGGTGTCGGGTTCGGCTTCAGCAAGTATCGGTAACGCTTCGGAAATGGCGACCCAGGTTTTTGGCGTGGTGTCATGCATGGCAGTTTTGAGCAGTTGACGAATTGTTGTCTCCACGAAATTTGGGTCTGGTGTCGGTTCACCGTATGGGATCGGGGGACGGCACCCGGCAAGTGCCAAAGTCGTTGCAACCCCGCGCCGTATCTGGGGGGAAAACTTGGCTTTTTGTCCCGAGATACGGGCTTGGAGAGCGGCGTCTTTTGGTAGTTCGCACAGGGGGTCGGTCGTTGTGAGAACTTCAAGAACGATTTCACTGAATTTGTTGAGGTCGTCGCGCGAGAGTTGGTTGTGCAGCAGCATCCAAGTGTCTGCGGGCGTTACGGAATGCCATCTTTCGCGGCTCAACGTCATTGGTGAGTCGCCCGGTTCAAGTTGTCGCAGTGCTTCGACCACATCGGCGTATGGTTCGCCGGCAAATTGGCTTACCGTTTCAAGGTCGTTCTCGTAATCCTCGTTCCATCCACCGAGCAGTAGGCTCCTCCGTAAGATTCGGTTGAGTGGGACCTTCGCCCAGTTGGGAGTATGCAAGGCGGGTTGCACGCTTAGATGTCGCCGCAGTGCCATGAGGCTCCTTCGAGCCAAGCCAGCGAGGTGACGCGCCTTGTCGCGAGATGCTTCGATCGCATAGAAGTGGTCTCGTATCGCCTCCGAATCTAGGGCGTTGAGGACGATCTCAGCTTGGCAATCACCTGGTGTTGCCACGATCATGCGATGCGAACTCTCGGGTGGTAAATGTTGTGCGTACTCCACTGATGGCACCACGAGCGTCAAAGTGACACCGCTACTTGGTGTCCCCGGTGGTAATGTTTGCGTCTGGTTTGCCAACAGTTTCTGAGCCGTTGTTTGATTATCGACGAAGAGTGCATGCGTTACGGGTTCACCGTTGGACTCTTCGGTGGTCAGCGCGGCTGCGACAAAGGCGATAATCTCGTCGAGCTGGACATGGCCTCCTACGGTCACGACATTCGGGCCCTGTGAAAAGCGTTTCCGTAATTCGGTGATGTCATTTGCCCGGCCGGCGAGCAAAAACCGTTCGTCAAGGGGAATTGTTGTTGCTTGCAACCATTTTTCCCACCACCTAGCTAACAATTGGATTCCTTCAGTCGGCTTGCCGATTAGGTCACGCAGCCAGACCGTCGTGGCGGGAGCGCAAGAAATCCATTCTTCAAGATCATCGACGTTCAGCGCGAGCACTCTTCTGAAATCAGGTGCTTTTGAGGGGTCGGAAGCGAAATCTTGTGCTTTGTTCCAAGAAGCACACGCGACGGCTACGTAACTGGAGCCAAATCGCTTTACAGACGGCCAGTTTTGAACTCGTTTCGCGTAGTCGTCGGAAGCTTTCTTGTTCGTGTTCGTCTGCTGTGTTGTCAATTCCCAAAATGATGTGCCCGCAGGCACGAAGCGGTTCCCTCGAGTGCATGTGACCACTCCGTCCCAGTTAGGCGATGCCACCCCAGTGCCTGCTGGCATGCGTATCCGCTCGGTGGAAGGTTCCGTTTCGGCGATTAGGCTTCGAACTAATCTTGGAAATTTTGCGCTAGCTTCGCTGGTCTGCGCCCACTTAAGCAGTTCTTCTCGGGTGACCCTCAGGGATGCTGGCACCGTGGGTAGGAGATGGATTGGCGGATTCATTGCCTGTGCAAAGTTTCGGGCAAGTGTGCAATCTTGTTTGTTGCACAAGGAGAGTAGACCACTGCCCGCACGGGAGCGCCGTTGGCGAGAACGGCGTGAGATATATACTCGTTTCTGACTTGCCGCATTGAGACGATCAAACTCTCACCAACTACCACATAGATCATTCGAGCTCCGGAGGTCGCTAACAAGCTGAAACCTTCGCTTGGTATTTTGACAGGGTCAACCCCGACTTTCCTAGCGATTTCCAACTCCTTGCGAAGTTGCTGTGGTAGCCGGTTGTAGTAGTAGCGTGGCAAAATTGCACTTTCGTTCTCATCAATAATAATTCCTTAATCGATGTTCTTCGTATATATCATATTGTTATCATATCTTTTACACTACTTTTATTATTGGGTGTGGATTGATGTGTGGCCACTCTGGGTCAGGAAAATCGGCTTCGCGCGTGTTGCGGTTTTACGCCTTGGCAGGATTCCTTGGGGAACGGACCATGGTCGGAATCTCAGATATCTGGCGCTTCGCGTTTTGGGTCGGAGTGAGGGTTTCGAGGAGCGCCCCGTTGGGTTTGCCGGCGAGGCGGAACCGGCCGTCGGCTTCGGCTGTGGCACTAACAACACCGCTATAGATAACGCGTCCTCGACAGGCCGTTATGCGTGTGTCAGCAACGTCAACGACACCCTCCGACGCGCTACAGATAATGGCCGCTTCGGTGGCTGCGTTGGTGACCCTGGCGACATGCCAGTTGGCGATCTCGGTTCTCCAACGTGACAGGGTGCGACCCAACCGATTGATCTCTTCGGGCAGCCTGGGGTCTTGACACCGATTCTGGCGGATCCCGCGCGTTCAGGCGCGGACCCTCACCCAACTAATTCCGACCCAAAACGCGAAGAGCCGGTTTACTTATGGCGTGTGATATCATAGCGTGGCGTTACGCTGGACTTACCAAGAGGAAGGGATCCACCGATGCGAGAAACTCTGTTCGTTCTTTCGACTCGCAACATCAGCGCTCCGCTGCTAGCGGAGATTACCGAATTGCTGAGGAAGAATTTTCCCACCAGGGTTGAACCTTTGGTGTCCTCTGAGGATGACGAGTTCTTAAGGGAGGTCTGGCAAGAGGTGGGGGGCGACCTGCACCAAGCCATGCGGGATTACCCTCTGAGCCGAGCCGCGGCCGACGCTAAGTCCCTACCTGCACCTGCCTAGTGACAGACTTGCGGCTGCCCGACGGCTCCTCGGACAACCCAGAGGAGCAAACCGACTTGGAGGCTGGTGATGCCTTGGAGACGGTTACGGTCGCTCAGTCGGAGGAGGTCGTTGAAACCGCGGTGGTCCAAGATGCTGAGGGATCCTCCATTGAAATGGCGATGTACCAGCGGGAGAGTCCGCTGCCCGCTCCTTCCGAATTGCAGGCGTACTACGACATTCACCCCGATGTCTGCTTTCGTCTCATCAGTATGGCCGAGAACGCAGCGAACGCTCGTCACGAGGCAGCCAGAGACGGACACCGCCTCAACGCGACGATTGAACGCAGCACTAGAAGCATCTTTTTGACGACTGTCATTGGTCTGATTTTGATATTGTTGGCACTGATATTCGTGGCGGGTTGGGTCGCAACCACAGTAAACGCTTGGGTCGGCTTGGGCGTACTTGTCATTAGCCCGACTGGTGTGCTTTGGGCAGTCGTCGGATTTCTGCGAAGGATCGTCCGAGATCGGAGCCGTCGCGATGATGAGGACACGACCGACGAGGAGGAACCGGAGAACTGACATCGGAGAATCGGGACGTTTCCCCTAGATCATCACGTCACTTCGCGAGAGCGTGTCAGGGAGTTCGTTGAGATATGCCCGTTACACTCCGGTGCCGGAGACCGATAGAGCTTTGCCGTCCTATGTCGAGCAGTCCTTGTCATACGTCGGGACACAGGGATTGGATGGTGCGAGACATTAATAAGTTCGGGGTGGCATCCCCGAACAGGACCCCGCTATTGCACCGCCTCGGGAGCGGTTGAGGTGACGGGCGGGTCGTTGGGTGACGCGCCAGGCGGGTCGTAACCGCACGGTGGGCTACCTTAGCGGTGAGCAGTTGGCATCGGTTGACCCGCCCGTCAGACACGCGCCCAGCCGTTTCGACGGGCAAGTCGACGAGGAATTCGTCGGGTGAGTCCTCGACCCGCCCGTCAGGCACGCGCGGGACTGTTTCGGTGGGTGAGTCGTTGAGCGGGCTGCCGGGTGAGTGCGGGACTGTTTCGGTGGGTGAGTCCCTAGCTCGCGCATCGGGTGAGCGTTCGGCCGTTTGATCAGATGAGGTGCCGAGGATCTCGTCTGATCGGCCAAACCCCACTCAATCCCGCGCAGACCCGGATCAACCGGTAGCCAGCGACGCAACCCAGCCAACTAACCAGAATGCGCCCTAGTCGCGCACGGCGAACAAGCTCAGCGAGAAAAGCAGTCAAACTCGAGCACCGAACAACAACACCGCGCCACCCGAACCACCGGCCACGACCCGGCCAGCGCTATCGACCCCTCCTAGCGGCCACGCAGACAGGCAACATCCACTTGTCGTCGGGTCGTCCCGAGCGGAGTATGGGGTGCTGCGCCGTCTAGTCTGTGCCGCTGCGGGAAACCTCCTAGACACCCTCACTCCGACCCAAAACGCGAAGAGCCTATCTGGCCGGGCGACACAGTTAGACCGAGAAATACGACGTTTCGCGCAGTAGGGTATACGACGTTTCGCGTAGTAGGGTATACGACGTTTCGCGTAGTAGGGTATACGACGTTTCGCGCAGTAGGGTATACGACGTTTCGCGCAGTAGGCTTTGCGGCGATCCTGCTTTGTTAAACATGGAGACCAACTTGGCTACCGACGAGTTCCCGCGGCATCTTGAGGAATCACTTCGAGAGTCTCTCGCATATTTTCGTGTTGTTGTGGTGACGGGTGCGCGTCAGTCGGGGAAAACAACCCTCGTGCGAAAAGTCGCAGGAGCCCATTCCACGCTTGTTCGCCTGGATCGCCCCTCTGATTTGGACGTAGTTTTGGCCGACCCAGAAACGGCGGCGCAACAAGGGCCAACGCCGCGGGTGTTTGACGAGGTGCAAAGAGGAGGCGACCCGTTAGTCCGCGCTATAAAGATGGTTGTAGACGATGATCAAACTCCGGGGCAGTTTCTACTCAACGGTTCTGCCGGATTTCTCACCACCCCGATGCTGACCGAATCCTTGGCAGGTCGAGCAGTTTTTTTGGAACTTTGGCCGTTGACGCAGGGCGAGATCGAAGGACACCCCGACAGGTTCCTTAATCAAGCGTTCACCGATCCCGAACAATTGGTGAGCGATGATCTTTCACCGCATTCTTCCTCTGATTATCTTCAACGTGTTTGTCGTGGTGGGTTCCCCGAGGTGGTCAAACTCCCCGAAAAACTGCGTGCTGCTTGGTTTCGTAGCTATGTGCGTGCTGTGGCAGAGCGAGATATTACTGATTTCACTGGTGCTCGTCAGGCGCAGTTTCTCCCGAAGATGTTGGCGTTGTTGGCTGCTCGGACTGCGAACGAGTTGGTAGCCGCCCATATCCATGATGAGACTGGGTTGGGTAGTCGTACGACTACCGACGATTATTTGAGCCATTTACAGATGGTTTATTTGGTGCATTTGCTGCCGGCTTGGTCTCGTGGTCTGACCGCTAAGGTTGTGCGCCGCCCGAAAGTCCATGTCGCAGATAGTGGCTTAGCTGCATTTCTACTCAGGAAGGATCCCGTTTCACTTATTCGCCCAACCGACCCGGCAAGGGGTATGTTGTTGGAAACGTTTGTGGCAAATGAACTGTTGCGTCAATCTAGTTGGCTCGGTTTCGACGTGCGTCTGCATCATTTTCGGGATCGTGACGGAAATGAGATTGACTTGATTGCGGAAGCCCTAGACGGACGGGTTGTAGCTGTTGAGGTGAAGGCCGCGAGCGCGGTGTCGCTTCGTGATGCCCGTCAACTCCGATGGTTACGTAACAAGATTGGAAACGATTTCGTATGTGGTGTGGTGTTCCATACGGGCGAGCGTTCCTTTCGGTTAGACCAAGACATTTATGCTCTGCCGATATCGGCTCTTTGGAGAACTCCGTAGACAGTTTTCGATAATCAGTCTTCGTGTTGACAATTTTGTTACGGTGTCCTTACTTGTGGGTTTGGGCTTTTGTTGACCCGTTCCCGCCATTGTGGTAAAACGATGTCCATGAGAATTTTGGTTGATTTCGATTTGTGTGAGAGCCACGGCATTTGCATGGGCATAGCGCCAGACATCTTTGAGGTGCGTGATGACGACTTTTTGTATGTTCTCCAAGAGGTACCCGCTGAAAGTGACCGTGCCCGTGTTGAAGAGTGTGTGAAGCGTTGCCCCAAGCAAGCTATTGCGGTTTTGCCGTAGCAGTTCGATGGGTTGTCGGTCGGTGATGCCACGGTAGGATGTCGGTTTGCCAATCGCGTGTCAGCTTGGTCTACGCTATCGTGCCTCTCGGAAGATCTTAGGCAGATGCATCCACGAGATGCAAATCTGGCAGTGGAGGCCATGATGATCTACAGAATTATGTGAACCCTGTGGTCAG
>Ga0209020_1000956_pt1 | contig 32040 bp, 33 predicted proteins | sample PinacodermBB_FD_187298 | JGI IMG/M metagenome (GOLD analysis project Ga0209020, IMG submission 187298) | Host-associated microbial community of the marine sponge Aplysina aerophoba from Gulf of Piran - sponge pinacoderm, lysed by bead... | ecosystem: Host-associated > Porifera > Sponge >... | reverse complement strand
CTCTCGGGTGCTCGGCGACCACCGTCGATCTCCACCTTTCACCACCTCCTGCAAGGCTCCCCACCTGCCTTACGACCCGACCTGGTACTCCGTTTCGGCACCACCGGACTCAGCCCCAACCTGTCGAAACTTCTATCGGACCCTTCCATCACCCAGGTGGTGATCGGGTCCCGAGGAGGGTGGGCCGATCCGGATCGGGCGGTCTCCAAGATGGTGAGCGGCGCCCCAGCCGCCGTGGGCGAAGCCCTGTTGGAACGTTTGGGGGAGAGAACCGGCAATGACGATTGGTTGGGGAGATGGATGGAAGCCGAACGGGTTTGCCGGATGGCGGTCGACGAGATCCTGGACCGCGATGACGTCCCCAGCGAGCCCCGTACCGCCCGGGACCTGGCAGCCCTGCCCCTGGACGGACTGGTGGTGGGTTCGTCGATGCCGGTCCGCGATGTGGACTGGTTCGCCCACCGCACCCCCCCGAATGTGATCGGCAACCGGGGAGCGTCGGGGATCGACGGACTGGTGTCAACCGCGCTCGGGGCGGCTTGGCAGCATCCGGATCGGGTGGTCTGCCTCACCGGTGACCTGGCACTGCTTCACGACTCCAACGGGTTCCTGCTGGCCCGCAGGCCCTCCTGTGTGCTGGTGGTGATCAACAACAACGGCGGAGGGATCTTCAACTTCCTTCCCCAGGCCCGCTATCCCCATTTCGAGAAACTGTTCGGGACCCCGCATGGACGCGATTTTCAGAGGTTGGCGTCTTTCCACGAATTGGGGTACCGGAGACTGGAGCGCGCCTCGGACCTGGCGTCCGTCGTCGACTCCTCGTTGGGGGAAGGCGGGGTCTGGCTGGTGGAGGTTCGCACTGATCGGGAAGAAAACCTCCACCTGCACCGCAGGGTCGGAGAGGAAACCTCCCGCCGGGTGGCCGGGGTGTTGGACTAGCGCAAGTCCAGGGCGTCTGTCATCGCCCGCAGCTTGAGGCGCGTCTCAGCCAGTTCTTCCTCTGGGAGAGATCCGGCAACGATCCCTGCTCCGGCAAAGAGCCGCGCCCCGGTATCCATCAATTCCGCACACCGCAAGGCGATGGCCCACTCGCCATCCCCGTGCTGGTCGAACCAACCCACCGGACCCGCATACCCCGCCCGCTCCATTCCCTCCAGTTGTCGGATGGCATCCAGAGCGGCGCGGCGGGAAACGCCTCCCACGGCGGCAGTGGGATGGAGGTGCTCCAGGACATCGAAGCAGGATGTCGGCTCGGCCAGGACACCGGCGAAAGCCGTGGACAGATGGCGCAGGTCCCCCAACTCCCGAAGGGTCGGCACGGCGTCCCGGCTCAGTTGAGAACAGACCCGAGCCAAGCCATCCTCCACCGACTCCACGGTCAACTCGTGTTCATGGCGGTTCTTCTCCGAGGCGAGCAACCCCCGAGCCAGCCTCTCATCCCGGACGGGATCGGCGTGACGGGGGGCGGTCCCCGCCAGGGCCACCGACTCCACCGTGCCCTTATCCTGCCGCAACAGCAACTCTGGACTGGCGCCCACCAGACCGGCCACCAGGAAAGTAAAGCACTCCGGAAAGGCCCGGTGAAGCCTCTCCAACAGCAACTTCACATCGAACGGCGACTTGCTCCACACCTTTACGTCCCGAGCCATCACCACCTTTTTCAGGTGACCGGCTTCGATGAGCGCCAGTGCCCTCGCCACGGAGTCCATCCATTGCCAGTCCGGACTGGTGGGTCCCAGGTAACGAGGGCGGTCGGGAGAGTCCTCGGTGGGCAGAACAGCCTCAAATCTGGGATCGGCGTCTCCCGCAGTGGTTATCCAACCTTGGGCGCCGTTGCGCCCCACCACAATCTGAGGAACCGCCACCACCGACCCGGGCGCCTGCGGATCGAAGGTGAACGAGGCGAAGCCCACCGGGCCCGCACCCGTTTCACCCACCCGGTCATCCACCTGTGCTCCGGACAGCCAATTCTCCCAGGCATGGCGGGCTCGGCTGAATCGGCCTTTCCCCACTCCGGGGTCAAATCGCCACGCCTCGCCGAACCCTCGCAATGAGAAGTCGCCGTGCATCCACGCAAAGGTGGGTGAGGAGAGGCTTTGAGGCGAGAACCCGCTCCCTTCGAGGGGAAGCGAACGAATCACTGGCCTCACGGGCTGATGGATTCTTCCAAGGTGTCGCGGGCAGTCTGCAGCAGGATTCTCCGGAAGTGGCTGGCTACCAACTCACCGGTGGCGCTCATCATGGTCTGATAGGCCTCTACCAGGCGTTGCGAGGCTTCGATCTCCGAACCCGCGGTGAACTCGACCGAATCCCGGACGAACCGGGCAAAGACTTCCACCACCCGGGCCGCAACCGGACGCATGGCTTCGTCCATCTCTCCAGCAAGGCTAAGCAGTTCATCCAGCGGCAGGCCCTTTTCGAGCAGCATCTTCCCCGCCTGGAGTGCATCGGCGTCCTTGCTGTTGTAGAGAGGGGTGGGGACCGACCGCTCCGGGATGAGAATTCCAAGCCGTGCGAGAGCCTCAAGCACGGTGACCGACAATCCCGATGCGGACGCAAGTTGCTGCAGGTCCAAAGATGCATCGCTCCCGGATTCAGTTAACAGGTCGTAGAGAGAACGGTCCCAGGGATCCAACCGGTCGGACACAGTTTCCAGAATTCAGGCCGCGGCGCGCTCTAGGTGCCTTCTGACTTGATTCTTCAAGGTAGCCACGATCGCCCCCATGCCTCGAAGGCGCAGCGGGGACACCACCTCTTCCAAGCCCACTCCGTAGTAGAAGTCCTCCGGGAGATCCAGCACGGTCTGGGCCGGTTCGCCGTCAAGCCCCACCGACAGGAGTCCTGCGTAACCACGAATGGTGGGCGCCTGAGGGGGGGCGTCGAAGAACATCCTCACCGTTTGATCCTCCTCCAAGCGGGTGGCAAGAAAGAACGGCGTTTGGCACTCGACAACTCTCTCCAACTGGTCTCTCATGTCTCCGTGATACTCGGGAGGCAAAGGGGGCAGGGTGCGCGACAGATCCAGCAGAGCATGACCCCTGATAGAGCGGGGAGTGCTCTGCAGCAGGGTGAGAATCCGTTCGAGACGCTCGGGAAGGGCCATCCTTCTTGAGGATAACAGTGGGGGTGTGGTGGAATACTCCCCCTATTCGGTGGGGTTTAAACGTTATAACATAGGAGTACTTTCCATTCTCCTCCTGCTCATCAAACCGGAGTAACTGCATGTCTGACACTGACAATCCCAAGTTCGCCGCCTACGCCCATCCCGGAATGCTGGTAACCACCGATTGGCTCGCCGATAATCTGGACAATCCCAACGTCATTCCTGTGGAGTCGAACGAGGATCCGTTGCTATATGACACGGGACATATCCCCGGAGCGGTAAACCTCGACTGGCATCTTGATCTCAACGATCCCCTGATCAGGGATTACCTGCAGAGTGCCGACTTCTCCTCGGTGGTGGGGAGCAAAGGCATCAGCCCCGACTCCACCCTGGTTTTCTATGGAGACAACTTCAACTGGTGGGCCACTTATGCCCTGTGGGTGGTCTCGCTGTTCGGTCACCGCGATGTCCGGATCTTGGATGGAGGGCGCATGAAGTGGGAGGCCGAGGGCCGCCCCCTAACCACAGAAGCCACCCAGCGCGCTGCCGTCGACTACCCGGCGGTGGAACGCGACGACTCGCAGATCAGGGCCTTCCTCCCCATGGTGCTTGATCATTCCAAAGCAGGTGAACCCATGGTGGATGTCCGTTCACCCGAGGAGTTCCGCGGGGAGCGTCTCCACATGCCCGGCTATCCGAACGAGGGATCTACCAGAGGCGGGCACATTCCCCACGCCAGCAATGTTCCCTGGAAGCGGGCGGCAAACGACGACGGCACCTTCAAGGACGCTGACGCACTGAGGGCCATCTACGAAGCCGAGGTCGGCCTGCAAGCCGACGACGACGTGATCACCTACTGTCGGATCGGGGAGAGGTCCAGCCACACCTGGTTCGTGCTCACCCATTTGCTGGGCTACGGGAGTGTTCGTAACTACGACGGTTCCTGGACCGAGTACGGAAACACGGTGGGGGTCCCCATCGAAAAGCCCTGACGGATCCCACATCCGCAAAGCTCATTCAACCGGGGCGGGACGGTTCCCTCCCCGGTTGACCCCTTTTTGGGTTAGACTTTTTCTCCGTGGCGCTGGAACGTAACTCCTCAGAGTCTGCCCAGCCTCCCCCCTGGCTAAACCGATGGTTGGTGACCGCCTCCCTGACACTGTTGGGAGTGGCAGCCACTATATGGGTGATCGGACAGTTGACCACGCTGCTGTTGATAATCTTCCTGGCCCTGTTCCTGGCTGTGTCGCTGATTCCGGCCGTCGACTGGCTGGAGAGACGAAGGTGGAATCGTCGGTGGGCGACCCTGGTGGTCTTCTTGGGTGCGATGGTATTGATGGTCATGTTCCTGGGTACCCTGCTGCCTCTTTTCATCAACCAGACCGCGGCGATCACCGTGAAACTGCCCGACTATCTGACCGCCACTGAGGAGTGGCTCAACGATTTCGTAGACGTCGACCTGCTCGACAGCCAGGTTCGCAACCAGTTGGAGAACCTTGGGTCCCTCCTTCAGAAATATGGAGCGCAGGTGGCCGGCGGGGCTCTGGCGGTGGGGACGACCTTGGCCAACGTGGTCTTTCAAGGGGTGACCATTCTGCTCTTCGCCTTTTACATGGTGGCGGAAACCCCCAAGATGCTGCGATTGGTGCTCTCATTCTTTCCCGCCTCCCGCCAGCGCCTCCTCTTGCAGATCTGGCAGGTCTCAATAGAAAAGACCGGTGGATATGTTTACTCCCGGGTGATCCTCTCGGCAGTGTCAGCGGTAGTCACCGCGGTGGGGTTGGCGTTACTCTCCGTGCCATACCCGGTGGCCCTGGGAATCTGGGTTGGGGTGATGTCCCAGTTCATACCTGTAGTCGGGACCTACATCGCCGGAGCGCTCCCGGTATTCATCGCCCTCATCGAAAAGCCCAGCACCGCACTGTGGGTGGTCGTCTTGATCATCGGCTACCAGCAGATCGAGAACCTGCTGATCGCACCCCGCGTCACCGCCCGAACCATGGCCATCCACCCGGCGGTCTCGGTGGGCGCCGTCATCGCGGGGGGCTCCCTGATGGGGGCCGTGGGAGCGGTGCTGTCGCTACCGGTGGCGGCAATCGTGCAGTCCCTGATCTCCACCACCCGCCGGCGTCATGAACTGGTGGAGGGTTTCAACAAACCAGGCAAAGAACATGAATCGGAGGAATAAAGCGGCCTCCGAGACACCGATCCATTCTGACTCATCGGTTGGCCGCGGCCCTCTGGCGGGAGTCTCGGTGGTGGAATTGGCCGGTCTGGGACCCGGGCCCTTCGCCGGTATGGTCATGGCGGACTGGGGCGCGGATGTGATTGTGGTTGACCGGCCCGGTGGTGGCGTCGACTACGCGGCCGGCCAGGTCATTCTCAACCGCGGAAAACGATCGATCGCAGTTGATCTCAAGACGGCGGAAGGCAAGCAGGTAGTTCTCAGCCTTGTGGAGCGCGCCGACATACTCATCGAAGGGTTCCGACCCGGTGTCGCGGAACGCCTGGGGGTGGGACCCGATGTCTGCCTGGAGCGGAATCCCCGCCTGGTGTATGGAAGGATCACCGGGTGGGGGCAGGAGGGACCGCTATCCGCCACAGCCGGGCACGACATCAATTACATAGCCATAACCGGGGCTCTCCATGCGATCGGCCCCGCCGAACGACCCGCGGTTCCCCTAAACCTGATCGCCGATTACGGTGGGGGAGGGATGCTGTTGGTGTCGGGGGTGTTGGCGGCCATGGTCTCCTCCCGCACCACTGGGCGGGGTCAGGTCGTCGATGCCGCCATGGTGGATGGTGCTGCCCTTCTGACCGCCATCATGCACGCTGGGATAGCCGGAGGCTGGTGGGCATCCCGGCGCAGATCCAATTTCCTGGACGGTGCCGCTCCCTTCTACGACGTCTACGAGACCGCCGACGGCCGGCATGTGGCGGTGGGGTGCCTGGAAGAGCATTTCTTGGATGAGATGTGCTCCCGGTTGGGCATCGAACGGGGCGATCTGCCTCATCGGTTTGATCCTCGTGGATGGCCGCAGTTGCGGCGCCGGATATCAGAGATCTTCCTGCAAAAGACCAGAGATGAGTGGGCGCAGGAATTCGCCGAGGGCGACGCCTGCGTATCTCCGGTCCTCAGCCTCTCTGAAGCCACCGAGCACCCCCATCTGCATTCCCGGTCCACCTTCGTGGAGGTGGACGGATGGCGGCAACCGGCCCCAGCGCCCCGGTTCTCAGAGACCGGCACTGCCACCCCGAAGCCTTCTCCATCCAGGGGTGAGCACAGCACCGCAATCCTGACCGGTGTCGGGTTCTCACCACACCAAATAGATAAACTTCGCCAAGAGGGTGTAGTGAATTGATCTAGAAGGAAGAGCAAGCAATGAGTAACCGTGATCTTCAATCCGAACGCCGGCAGGTTGACCAAGCTGTGGATGGCCTGACGCTGGTGGATCTCTTGAACCGTGCCGCGGACGACCATGGGGAGCGGTCCGCCGCCCGGTGGCAATCCGCAGGTGGAGAGTGGCAGAGCCTGACTTGGGACCAGATGCGGCAGATGACCCATCAGATCGCAGCCGGACTGCAGACCTTGGGAGTAGGCGCAGGTGACTTCGTGGGTATTACGGCCGGAGTCCGCCCCGAGCATGCCCTGGCCGACCTGGGAATCGTCCACACCGCAGCGGTGCCGATCACCTTTTACGAGACTCTCGCTCCACCTCAAATCGCATACATCGCCAAGCAGACCGGGGTGAAAGTGGCCATCGTAGAGAACGAGCAGGCCTTGGAAGGGTGGCAGGCCGTGCGCTCCCAGCTACCGCGGCTGGAGAGAATCGTGCTGATGGACACCGCCCACGATGGATTGCCCGATGACGTCATCTCCTGGGAGACGCTGTTGGAACAGGGTAGGGACCACCTGGAAAGTGATCCTGAGACGGTGACTCGGGCCGCCGGGGCGGTCACGCCCTCCCATCTTGCCACGCTGATCTATACCTCAGGAACCACCGGAGACCCCAAGGGGGTCATGGTCACGCACCGCAACGTGGTGTGGACCGCCGAGTCCGTATCGCGGACCATGAACATGCCTTCTCATGTGCGGACCCTAGCCTATCTGCCGTTTGCGCACATCGCGGCGCGGGCGGGCACCCACTACGCGCCGATCTACACCGCGGGGGAGGTCTACTACTGCCCCGATCTCACCCAGGTGGCAGACTATGCCCGAGCCTGCCGACCGCAGGCGTTCCTGGGCGTGCCGCGGGTATGGGAGAAGTTCCAAGCTCGGCTCCTAGAGGCACTGGAGGCGGATCCCAAGCGCCGGGATCTGGTCCACAAGGCCATCGCCAACGGCCGGGTAGTGGTCGAAGGCCGGGTGTCCGGCAAGCACGCTTCGCTTGGCAAGCGCCTAAAGCACGCCCTGTTTGACCGGATCATCTTCTCGAAGATCAGGTCGCGTCTGGGAATGGAAGAACTCGAATTGGCGGTCACCGCCGCTGCTCCGATCAGCCGAGACCTCCTGGTCTTCTTCCATGCCCTGGGAATCCCCCTCTATGAGATCTACGGGATGAGTGAGAACACCGGACCGGCCACCTGCACCACTGCCGGCAACCTGGCGCTGGGAACGGTGGGCAAACCGTTCATGGGGGTGGAGGTGGAAACCATCGACGACGGAGAAATCAGGATCCGGGGAGGGGTGGTCACCGACGGCTACTACCGGCTACCGCAAGCCACCGCCAGCACTTTCGCCGAAGACGGGTGGCTGTATTCAGGAGACCTCGGCGAGTGGGACGAGCAGGGAAACCTGAAGATAGTAGGAAGGAAGAAGGAGATCATCATCACCTCCTCGGGGAAGAACGTCGCTCCTGCCAGCCTCGAAACCGCCGTGTCCAGCCATCCGCTGGTCGGGGGGGTGTGCATGGTGGGAGACAATCGCCCGTACCTCACCATGCTGGTCTCGCTCGACCCTCAGGAAGCTCCCAGGTGGGCAGAGCAGAACGGGATTCGGGGTGACGACTGGGAGGCCCTAACCAATAACGCAGCGATCGTGGCGGAGATCCAGTCTGCAATGGAGGGCGCCAATAAGATGGTGGCCCGGGCCGAGCAGGTCAAGAAAACCGCCATCGTTCCTGACGCGTGGCTTCCCGACACCGGAGAGATCACCCCCTCCATGAAGGTGAAACGGCATGTGGTGTTGAACAAGTACGCTGGGGTTATCAGTGAACTCTACGAGGACACACCCACCGGAGCCTGAGCACGACCAAGACAGGAGACTTTGCGTTGTCAGACATCACTTTTGATCAGAGGGTGGCGATTGTCACCGGGGCAGGCGGGGGTTTGGGGCGAAGTTACGCCCTGGAACTGGCCCGTCGTGGCGCCCGGGTGGTAGTAAACGACCTGGGAGGCGCCATCGACGGCACCGGCGGTGACAGTCGACCGGCCGACCTGGTTGTCGAGGAAATCACCGAGCGAGGCGGTGAAGCAGTCGCCAACTACGACTCGGTGGGCAGTCCCGAAGGGGGTGCAGCGATCGTGCGGACCGCCGTGGATGCCTTTGGTACGGTGGACGTGGTGATCAACAATGCGGGAATCCTCCGGGATCGCAGCTTCGGAAACCTGACGCTCGGCGAACTGCAGGCAGTGATGGACGTACATCTGCTGGGAGCGTTTCACGTCTCCATGCCAGCCTTTCCCATCATGAAGGAGAAGGCGTACGGCCGGTTCGTGTTCACATCCTCCAATGCCGGTATCTTCGGCAACTTCGGCCAGACCAACTACGGGGCTGCCAAGGCCGGACTGGTGGGATTTTCCAACGTTCTCGCCATCGAAGGCGCCAGGTACAACATCAAATCCAACGTGATCGCACCGGTGGCCAGGACCCGGCTGACCGAGGAGTTGCTAGGGCCTCTAACCGACTTTCTGGATCCCGACCAGGTCATGCCCATGGTGGTGTATCTGTGTTCGGAGACCAACCAGTTCACCCATGAGATCTTCACTGCCGGGGGTGGCCGCTACGGACGCATCTTCGTCGGCACCAACCAAGGGTGGTTCTCGGGGATGAAGGTGGTGCCTTCGGTGGAGGAGATCCGCGACAATCTCGACCAGATCAGGGACATCTCCCAATACGAGATCCCGATGAGTTCCACCGAAGAGATAATGCTCATCGCCAAGGCCATGGGGGGTTGATCCATGCCGATTGACGTCGAAGCGGCGCTGGGTTCCAGCCTCCCTTCCCGGCAGTTCGCCTGGGACGAGGACCGCGTGATCCTCTATCACCTGGGACTGGGCGCAGGCGCTCCTCCCACCGATCCTCTGGAACTGTCCTACACCTACGAGGGCAATCTCTCGGTTCTTCCCTCCTTCGGCACGGTGGCCGCGTATTCTTCCATGGCCACCCTCTCCATGGCCCGGGGAGTTGACATCAACTGGGCCCTGCTGCTCCACGGAGAGCAAGACCTGGAGATCCACCGGCCGATTCCCGGAAGCGGCGAGGTGACTAGCCAGCCGCGCATCGCCCACATCTACGACAAGGGCCGGGCCGCCCTGATTGTGGTGGAGATCACTTCCACCGACAACCGCAGTGGTGAGGTCCTGTTCGTCAATCGATCTTCCCTGTTCGTTCGTGGGGAAGGGGGATGGGGTGGAGACTCCGGTCCCAAGGCCTCGAACCATGCTCCCGCCCGGGTTCCCGACCATGTGGTCCGCTCGGCCACCCTCCCGCAGCAGGCGCTTTTGTACCGGCTCTCGGGGGATAAGAACCCCCTCCACGCCGATCCGGCGTTTGCGGCCCTGGGTGGCTTCGACAGTCCGATCCTTCATGGTTTGTGCACCTACGGGGTGGTTTGCAAGGCGGCGGTCGACACGGTGCTGGAAGGAGATCCGGAACGCGCGGCACGCTACCAGGCTCGGTTCACCGGGGTGGTCTTTCCGGGAGAGACCGTCGTGACCCGAATGTGGGAGGAGGACGACAAGGTTCTATTGGAAGCAGAGGTAGAGGAACGCAATGCGACGGTTCTCTCCAACGCAGCCCTCTGGATGAACTAGAGAGGAAGGGTTAGAAATGGCGCCGACCGCAGTCCGCAGTCTGGTCGATGAGAGACTGGACAAGTTGATCTCCACCCACCCGCCCACTGAAACCGACCCGGTGGAATTCTGGGGCGCCCAGTTCGATATGGGACTGGCCTGGCCGTCTCTTCCCGAAGGATCGGGAGGAATGGGCGTCTCTCCCGGCGAGGCAGCCTCCGTCAACCGGGTGCTGGGAGAAGCAGGAGCACCATCCGACAACGTGGCCCGCAATCTGATCGGATACGGCATGGGAGCCCCCACGGTGGCGGTCCATGGAACCACCGAACAGAGAGAGCGTTGGCTGCGGAAGCTGTTCACCGCCGAGGAAATCTGGTGCCAACTGTTCAGCGAACCGGGGGCCGGATCGGACGCCGCCGGGGTGGGAACCAGCGCCGTCCGGGACGGTGACGAGTGGGTGGTGAACGGGCAGAAGGTGTGGACCACGCTCGGACACAACGCCAAGTGGGGGATGCTCACCGCCCGGACCAACCCCGCAGTTCCCAAACATCGGGGTATCACCTATTTCATAATCGACATGGATCAGCCCGGAGTGGAGGTGCGGCCCCTCCGCCAGATCACCGGTGAGGCTGAGTTCAACGAGATCTACTTCACCGACGCTCGGGTTCCCGACCGCAACCGCCTGGGCGGTGTCGGGGAGGGGTGGAGAGTGTCGGTGACGACCCTCATGAACGAGCGGGTGATCATTGGAGAGAACGTCAGCCCCCGGGGAGAAGGCGCCATCGCCACCGCGGTGGAGGTGTGGCGCAATTCCGACTCCGATGATCAGGCTCGTCGCGACCAACTGGTCAAGCTGTGGGTGGAGGCGGAAGCGATCCGGCTTACCAGCATCCGAGACCGGATGGCCCGGATGAAGGGCACCCCCGGTCCGGAAGGTTCCACACTGAAACTGCAGTGGGCTGAGTTCCGCAAACAGGCTTTCGCCTGGGCGGTTGACATGATGGGCGCTCACGGGATGCTCTACCCCGAGGCCTACGAATTCCGCACCCCAGACAGCTTGGAGACCGATCACAGCCCCCAATGGCAGTTCCTCCGCTCCCGAGCCAACTCCATCGAAGGTGGCACTTCGGAGATCCTGCGCAATGTGATAGGGGAGCGGGTGCTGGGACTGCCGCGGGAACCCCGGGTTGACCTGGAGCTTCCCTGGAAGGAAGTAGCCCGCAGCTAAGGCCCGTCCTCTTCCCGCCTTCCAACCGTCGGGAAGAGTTATCCTTTCGGTGCCATGGCGCGGGTGCTGGTAACCAGAAAGATCAATCCTCTGGCGGCTGAGAAACTGGCCGGACATGACGTATGGACCTGGTCGGAGAACCGCACGATGCCCCGAGCATTGCTGCTGGACCGCGTTGGCAAGGCCGATGGTGCTCTGGTGATGCTCACCGACCGGATAGACGACGAGTTCCTGGGCTTTGGAGCCGATTTGCGGGTGGTTTCCCAGATGGCGGTGGGAGTGGACAACGTGGATCTGGCGGCCTGCACCCGGCGGGGGATCCCGGTGGGACACACTCCGGATGTCCTCACCGAGACCACCGCCGACATGGCCTGGGCGCTGCTGGGCGCCGCGGCTCGGAGGATCCCGGAGGGACGGGACTACGTACTGGGAGGTCACTGGGGGGAGTGGGATCCTGACTTGCTGCTGGGCAACGACCTGTGGGGGACCACCCTGGGGATCGTGGGGATGGGACGGATCGGAGCAGCGGTGGCCCGACGGGCCAGGGGATTCTCTATGAAGGTGCTTTACAACTCCCGAACACCCAAACCCGATGTGGAAGAGGAAGCAGGCGCGGTCTATGCCGGGTTGGATGACCTGTTGGTGCAGGCCGATCATGTGGTCATTACCGCCGCTTACACATCACTGACCCACCACCTCATCAACTCGGCGGCCTTGGATCGGATGAAGCCGACAGCAACTTTGGTGAACATCGCCCGCGGCCCTCTGGTCGACCCGCAGGCCCTCTATCAGGCACTTCGGTCGGAGAGGATTTGGGCGGCGGCCCTCGACGTGACCGAACCGGAGCCCATACCAGCAGACCATCCGCTTCTCACCCTACCCAACTGCCTGGTGATACCTCATCTGGGTTCGGCCAGCCACGGCACGCGCCTGGCAATGGCCACCCGAGCGGTTGAGAACCTCCTGGCCGGATTGGACAAACGAAGGGTCCCGTGGTGCGCTAATCCCGACGTCTACCACCCCTGAACCCGCTGTAGGGAGCAAGCGCATACTCCCGGCGAAGAACATCCGTCAGCGGGAAGGCTCAGGGCTTCTCTAAGGCTATATAGGAGAGTTAGATAAGGGGTCGACCGGTGAGAACGGCCCCGGGTTGGACTGCCAGCAAGGCACCCTGACGAACCGATATGTGCGCATCCGCTTCTGTAAAACGGTTAGAGACGCCCCGGGTGCTCCCCGCCGCCAGCGTTGCGTTCTCCAATGACCATTGGAGACCCTCGGCGGTCACTCCGATGGCATGTCCGCCCAGCGGTATGAGTGAAACCAGATCTCCAGGTTTTCCATGAATCGTTGCCTGGTGGCGAACCACCGTGGCCAGATCTTCACCAGCCAACCAAACGATCCCGGCGGTCAACCACCGGTGATCCCCTAACAGTTCAGCGTTGGCCAGCAGATGATCCAACCTCCCTCCGTGGCCTCCGACCACCACGACCTGTTCTGCCCTTGGCATCGCCGCCTCCATGGCCAACTCCAGGTCGGTGTAATCCTTGTCCTCGGAGTACTTCTGAACATCGCCATCATGCCTCTCGGCGGCATTCAGGGACACCGAGTCCAGGTCGCCCACCAGCAAATCAGCCTCGAAACCCAGGCGATGGGCATGATCCAGTCCCGAATCGGCGGCGATAGTAAACGCCCCGGCGGGAATCCAGCTAACAACCTCTACGGAAGGTGGATCACCACCGGCGAAAACCACTACCACTCGGGCCGAGATCTGAGCTTGCATCTGCATGAAGATAATGGCTGGCATGAAAACACTGGCTGCCTACCACAGGGAGTCACCCAGCAGGCTATCCTGAACCCTAAGCGACCAGACCCGTTAGGTGTTCGACAATAATACGTAAGATCCTTCTCCTCCTTCTGGCGGGGTTGACATTGATCCTGACCGTTTCTCCGGCGGGTGCCTACCAAGCCACTGATCCCTACGATTCGGACCCTCTGCGCCTCGTCGCCTTTCGCGGGAAGAACCTACCGGTTGGGACCACTGTCGTCAATGTGTGGATCTGCGGCCTCCCAGACGATGACAATGTCATCGACATCAATGAGGCGGTAAGGGTCTTGGAGACTGAACACGCTCCTCTGCTGTCTTGGATCTCAGGGGGACGCTATCGCCTTGAGATCAAAGCCGCCGCGACTGTACGAGCAATTCCCTACAGTTGGTCGGGCCTCTATACATACAGGTGTGAAGGCCGTCCCGAGAGGGCAGGTGTCGACAGTCCGTGGACCGGACACGCGGTGTTGCGATATCGCGGGAACATACGCGGCTCCCTGTACACAGCAGTCGACTTCGCAAAGGACCCGGTGGTGGCGAATCTGGCGTGGGCGGGGTACGTCACTCCAGCGATCTTCGGAGAGAGCATTTCGCATTTGAATAGGATGCTGTCCGGTAGAGGTAAGATACCGTCCACAGCAACCGATTTCCCTGTGGTGGAAGGGGCCTATTCCTTTACCCCCGTCGACACAGACTTCTTTTCCGGGTATGACCTCGGTACGTCAGCCATCAATCGGTATTCACTGGGCTGGATCGACCCTGAGGACGTCACCGTTCATGGTGGCGGGAACGCCAGGTATCGGATTGGCGCCCTCGGAAGCGATCACCAGCAGATGTTGATATTCCCTTCCTCGAGCAGTCCACACGTCTTTGACTCCTTGGGTGTTCGCCTAAAGCAGGGATACGACGCCAACCTAACCAGAGAAGGGGTCGAAATAACCCGTGTAGACCAGCGCGGGAGCGCTTGTCCGGATTGGGCACATAGATACTCCACACTCTGCGTGGAGACATACCGCTCCCAATGGTGGCCGAAAGGTCCGAGGTTTTTCGATGTCGGCGATTCAATCGATCTGGACGAATTCAGAGTGGAAGTAGTGGAGAGGGACGGCAACAGCTTCGTGTTGGAAGTAACTACCTTATTCGATGGCCGGTTCGTAGACGTGGTAGATGCTCACAGGAGCCACAAAGAGGACATCGAGACGCTCGCCGGCGCAGGGGTCACAGTTGGTTGCAACCGATCAGGCACCTGGTTCTGCCCGGATCAAACAGTAACCAGGGCGGAGATGGCAGCATTCATCCTTCGAGCTTTAGGAGTGGAAGTCGACCGCAGCCAGCGGGAGACCGCATTCGAGGATGTGAATCCCACCAGCAGGTTGGCGCCATATGTAGCAAAAGTCACCGAGTTGGGGATTATTCCTCCCCGCTCCAGGATCGGCTTTGATCCAAACGGTCCAGTGACCCGGGCCGACATGGCATGGTTCATGGTTCGGGCGATCGAGTCATTGGATCCGGTGGCCGAGCCTGCCGGCTTGTTTGCCGATGTCGAAGATCCAGACCTCAAACCGGCGGTTGAAGCCTTGTATTCGGCAGACGTGACAAAGGGATGCGGAGTGGAACCGTTGATCTACTGTCCTGATCGTCCCGTCAATCGAGATCAGATGGCGTCCTTCCTGGTAAGAGCCTTCGACCTGGCTTCATAGAAGCCCCCCATCTACAAAGGATCCCGATCCAATCCCACCGAAAGGATTCGAGGAATTCGATCCTTGTAGAGTTGCAAGAGTCCCGCAGAGTATGTCAACCACTTATGCCGTCTGCTGATCCAATCCGATCCATTCGGAAACTTGCCGTCCTGACCTCAGGAGGAGACGCTCCCGGTATGAACGCCGCCATCGTGTCAGTGGTGAAGGTGGCAGCGATGGCCGGGGTGAACGTAGTCGGGGTTGAGGATGGTTACGAAGGGCTGATCAACGGTGCCCTGCGGCCTCTCGTTGAACCAGATCCACGTACCGGAGTTCTGGCGCCGATCCCCGATTTGACCGGGGTGGGAGGTCAAGGGGGAACCATGTTGGGAACGGCCCGCTGCCCGCGTTTCCGAGATCCCACCTATCGAGCCCTTGCCGTGCAGTGGCTACGGGCTGCCAGCGTAGAGGGGCTGGTGGTCATTGGTGGGAATGGTTCGATGGCGGGCGCCCATGCCTTGTGGTCGGAGCACGGGCTGCCCACCGTGGGTATTCCCGCCTCGATCGACAACGACATCGGACACACCCGAGAGGCTCTGGGGGTGGACACAGCCCTCAACACCATCGTGGATGCCTGCGATCGCATCAGTGACACCGCCAGATCTCACCGCCGAGCTTTCGTCGTGGAGGTAATGGGGCGCGACTGCGGGTATCTTGCGTTGGCGGGAGGAGTGGCCACCCGCGCCGATGCGGTCCTCCTTCCCGAGAAGAATCCCGAGCTCCACCAGGTCTTGAAGAAGCTGGAGACCATAGTCCGGCATCGACTCTCGGACCATCGGGAGAAGAAAAAGGTCCTGATCCTCAAAGCCGAAGGGGTCAAGATCCCCACCCAAACCCTGGTGGACGATCTTTCAACCGCGGTCTCGGATATGGAAGATGTCGAGGTGAGAGCAACCGTGTTGGGACACATCGTCCGAGGAGGCGACCCCACATTCCGTGACAGGTTGCTGGCCAGTCGGTTCGCCCTGGTTGCGGTCCAGTCGATTCTGGCGGGGGAGTCAGGCATCATGGTCTGCTGGTCGGTGTCCGACTATGGGAAGGCCACCAGCGACGCCTTCGTGAGGCTTTTCTCGCTTGATTCCGTGCTACGGGAAACCAAGGCCCTGACCGAGGGAACATCCGACCTTCAGAATGAAAGGATCCACCGTTTGGATGCAATCCACGGCGTACTTGCATTCTGAACCTTCTCCGGAAGTAACGGAGACACCGTCCTTACGTCTTATAGGAGGCCTAGGCAGCGGGTTCTAGGACCGGGGTGCCTGACAGCTCCAGGGAGCCTCACTCCCAGATCAGTCGGGAGTGGGATAGAGGAGAAGCCAGGACTTCCCCGGCGGGTGATCCATTCCCAGGAGGTGGGGGATGGGAAGACCTGCAAGTATCGGTCTCTTCATTTACGCTGAACTCCCCGGTGGGCCTTGATGTGAAGCGTCGGATGCTCCCGAGTCACGGTGTTCTCACCCCTACAGCAAGGCCCGTCAATTGCAGGGGCCAACTTAACATAACGTAACTGCCAATCCCCGCAGTTCGTCCGGCCTGATTCTACCCTTGTCAGCCCCTCTGCCTGGCCAACCCCAGCACTTCGGCTGAAATTGATCTTTGTCCGCCCGGCGTTCGATCCGACAGGTCCGGTACCGGTGAAAGGCCACCCGTCGCAACTGGGCAAAGAGACCGGCACCCACACGCACCTGGGATCGAAAGAAACGTCGAGACCTGCGAAATGGAGAAGCGAAACAAATCGGAAGGGGGGCGACTAGCGTGGGTTCAATAGACGCAAGGGCCGAATCTCCGTCACTGTAGTCAATATGTCCCATAATCACCGTTATGTTAAGTTAGTCTTTCCATGGGATGCTTGCCCACGCACAGGCGGGGATAGACCTTCCCATTCCCCAATCTCCCGGCCATGTCGTGTCGGTTCCCCCGCACATGCGGGGTACCACCGGCGGACAGGGGTTCCGGGGAGGTGCAGTCTGAACCATTCGGCATAGTCCAGCTACTTGTTCTCTCCATCAGCGGCGGCATTACCTGGGTCTCTGGCCGCAGACGGCCGGGTGTTGATCGGTTGGTTCGTCTCGGCGCCACCAGGATCGGTCATTCAAATCACCCAATGTCCCCGTCAGGTCGTAGCATCCATCGGGGAATATTGAGCGTTGCGACCACCCCCTCGACTCCTTGGGTGCTTTTTCCTATCAGGTAACCCTCTCCTTGAGTACCCACGAATGCCACGGTTCCCGTTTCCAACAGCAGACCGATTCCTGTCTCGGTACGCTGAAGCACCGACGGCAGCCCTATGCCCCGCTGATCATCGGCGGTGCCGGACACTCCTTGGAATGCCCATCGGACCGCGGTGCCCTCATCCATGGCTCCATAAGCCTGTTGAAGGCTGTGGTGGATTCCCCATCCCCGGTCTCGGATGACGACATGCAGATGGGTCTCGGAGAGTTCCATCAGACAGTCACCCCCGTTTGTTCCCGAATGGAACACAGCGTTGTCCACCAGTTCTCTGATCATGTACAGCAACCCGTGCGCCCACTCGCCCTCCACCAGGTCTCCTATGACTTGGCGGATTTGCACAGCAACCGCTCCGACGGTGGTGGCGTCGAAACCCGATTGGTACCGGATCATATGGAGACAGACACTCGAGAAGAGTCGATCAGCACCCCGAGGATCTCCTGCAGTCGCTCTGTTGCCGTTTCAGGGGGGTAAGGACGACCGTTTTCGTCGACGATGCGACCCTGCCAATACCTGGTCTCGTGTTTTATGCCCACAGTGAATCCGAACACCGGCGCGAATCCCCCCTCAACCGGGACCACGAACACCATCACCTGACAGGGCGCCTGGGGAACAGGTTCGCAGAACAGGGCCGATGATCCGATCGATCTCCATTCGAATTGGCTCTCCGTCGCCAATTGCGCGAGGTATCGACCGGCCTGCTTTTTGGCTTCGGCAGCGTTCGGGTAAACCACCATGGTTTTAGCTTATCCCTTGAGCGTGACACCTCTTGGTGTGCTGTACCGTTTCGAGTGCACCACTCGCCCAAGAGTGCCTTGCCACACCACCCGTGACGGACTGTTGGGGCTTCACTCCGATGATGACCTCCCCGCCCGAAGCACCACCCACCAAGTGGTAGGATGGGTGAACCGCCACCGCTTGAGAAGACTACCGACCATGCCACCGCAGGATTCGCACCCCAATCACATCGCGTTGCTGGTGGATGGAGACAACGCACAACCGTCTCTCATCGAGCCCATATTGACCGAGGTGGCGAGGCACGGCAGTATCACCACCAGGCGCATCTATGGAGACTGGACAACACCTCATATGTCCGGTTGGAAGGAAGTTCTGCAGACCTACGCCATCCAACCCATTCAGCAGTTCCGGTTTACGGTGGGCAAGAACGCCACCGACAGCGCCCTGATAATCGATGCCATGGATCTGCTGCATGCCGGAACGGTTGACGGATTCTGCATAGTGTCCAGCGACAGCGACTACACCAGGTTGGCCACACGCATACGGGAGGAGGGACTCTTCGTGATGGGGATAGGCCGCATGCAGACACCGAGTTCCCTGGTCAACGCCTGTGAGGTGTTCGTCTACACCGAGAATCTCACTTCCTCGGACCAAGAACCAAAGGAGCGGGCCGCACCCTCGCAACCCGCGAAGTGGATCACCACGGTCGGGCTTGCCGTGGAGACAGCTATAGAGACCGGTGACGAAGAAGACGGCTGGGTGATGCTCAGTATCGTCGGCAGCCAGATCCGCAAACTGGATCCGGCATTCGATCCCCGCACCTATGGATACTCGCGATTGTCGCTTCTCGTCAAGTCGGCGCCTAACAAGTTTGAAACCAGTGAGAGGGCAATCAGTGGACACAAACAGCTTTTCATAAGACGGTCCTCGAAATAGCCGGAGGAAGAAAGGGCCCTGCCCGGAGGAAAGATCGGAGAGCATCGACCTCACCTCTTGCCACCAACCTGTCCCCGGTCGGCGGTGGCGTTCCGGCCGGGATCAGGATGCTGTAAGGTGTACCTCACTCCACAACGGGCGGGCATGACGACTGAGTCCAGCATGCGAATCCACATCGAGAAGGCAGGCGTGGTGGCCATGGCCATGTCGGCCGCGGAGGCATTCCCGCTGTTCAATGCGGAAGGTGAGCGACGATGGGTGGCAGGGTGGGACCCGCACTGTGTGTACCCGCTTGAGTCCGGCGTGGGAGAGGGTGCGGTTTTTCTGACCCGCAAGGGCACGGGAACCGCCACCTGGGTGCAGACGCGCCATGATCCCGCCGCCGGGGTGGCCCTGCAACAGGGGATCTACTAGGCCGAATCAATCCCGGCGGCTTGCTTCAGGCCGAGTTCGGCGATCGAAGCCTCCCGCATCTCCACCTTGCGGACCTTGCCGGTGACGGTCATGGGGAAGTCATTGACGAACTTCACGTAGTGAGGGACCTTGAAGTGGGCGATGCGACCCCGGCAGAAGTCCTTGATCTCCTCCGCGGATGATTGCGCGCCTTCCCGCAGTTTGATCCAGGCCATCACCTGCTCTCCGTACTTGACATCGGGCACGCCGATTACCTGAACGTCCTCGATGGCCGGATGCCCGTACAGGTACTCCTCGATCTCCCGCGGGTAGATGTTCTCGCCTCCCCTGATGATCATGTCCTTGATCCGCCCGACGATGTTCACATAGCCATCCGAGTCCATCGTGGCGAGGTCACCGGTGTGCATCCAGCCTTCGGCGTCGATCGCCTCCGCCGTCCTCTCCGGATCATTCCAGTAGCCCAGCATGACCGAGTAGCCACGGGTGCAGAGTTCGCCGTCCCTGCCCCGCTCCACCGTCTTGCCGCTGCCGGGATCGATGATCTTGATCTCAACGTGGGGGTGGACGCGCCCGACGGTGGAGACCCGTCTGGAGATGTCGTCGGTGGTCATCGTCTGGGTTGACACCGGGGATGTCTCCGTCATGCCGTAGGCGATGGTCACTTCTGTCATGTTCATGTCGGATATGACCTGCTTCATGACCTCCACCGGGCACGGTGATCCGGCCATGATCCCGGTTCGAAGGGACGACAGGTCGAAGGACTTCAGATCGGGATGGGCAAGCTCGGCGATGAACATGGTCGGCACCCCGTACAGGCTGGTGCACCTCTCCCCCTGCACGGCGGTCAGAACCTCCTCGGGATCGAATCCAGGGCCCGGGAGGATGATCGCCGACCCGTGGGTGGTGCACGCCAGGGTGCCCAGCACCATCCCGAAACAGTGGTAAAGCGGGACCGGGATGCACACCCGGTCTATCTCGGTGTAGGCGCACGCCTCGCCGATGAACAACGCATTGTTCAGGATGTTGGAGTGGCTGAGAGTGGCGCCCTTGGGAAAGCCCGTGGTACCCGAGGTGTACTGGATGTTGATGGGGTCGTCGTGATGCAACCCGGCCATCCGCTCGCCCAGAGTCTCCTCCAAGGATTCGCTGCCTGGTTCCATCAGAGCATCCCACTGCGGCGTACCGAGGAAGATCACCCGTTCAAGATCGTCAAGATCGTCCCGTATCTCAGAGACCATGGCCCGGTAATCGGATGACAGGTGCTTCTGAGCCGAAACCAGTACCCGACATCCCGACTGCGCCAGCGCGTAGCGCACCTCGTGAGTACGGTAAGCGGGGTTGAGGTTCACCAAGATGACCCCGGCCTTGGCGGTTGCGTACTGGAGCCACACCCACTCCGCGCAGTTCGGGCTCCAGGTACCCACCCGGTCACCGACCTGCAGGCCAAGACGGAGCAAGCCCATCGCCAGCAGGTTCACCGAATCATCGAACTCCTGGTAGCTCTGGCGGATTCCCTGGTGTACGGAGACCATGGCGTCCATATCCGGAAACCGGGCGACCATCGACTCGAGGTTCTCGCCGATGGTTTCCCGTAACAGGGGTGTCGTTGTGTCACCGCTTGCGTACGCTAAGGCCGGCATGTCGTCCTCCCGATCGAAGACCTGTCAGGGACTATATCAGGCCGCCATAAAAGCCATCCCACCACTGCCTTCCTAAGCTCCCGATGGCAATGATGAAAGAACCCGATCCGTCTGGAGATAAGGAACACAGGCCCACCGCCAGTCTTGGAGGGCGACACAGCTTGGACAACGGTTGGCGGGCTTGGAGGTCGCACCGCGGTCTGCGGGCAGTGCTGGTATTTGTGGCTGGCGCCGCCTTGGCAACCGCAGTCGGAGTGGCGGCGCTGTGGCCAACCGGTGAGGGAATAGCTGAGGCCACCGCAACCGCTGACGAGATCGGACTGGTCACCGAGCGCCTCAAAGCCACCGTGCGGGAGATCTACGATGGTCCGTGCAGTTATTCGACTGCCGACACCACCCACAACTGCCGCCAGGTGTCGGCGGTGCTTGATGAAGGTCCAAACCAGGGAGAGGTCATAGTCCTACCCGAGTTCGACCTCTCCTTCGCCCCCACGGCGCCCAAACTGACGGTGGGTCAGAAGGTGATCCTGGGTTACGAGCAGTCCACCGACTTCTACTTCTATGCCGATGTCGACCGGCGGGCGCCCCTTGCCTGGCTCACCGCGTTGTTCGCCCTGTTCGTGATTGCGTTGGGGCGGCGGCGGGGAGTGCTCGCCCTGCTGGGCATGGGCGGTACCCTCATCGTGCTTGTTGCGTTCATGGCGCCGTCGGTCCTCGACGGAAACGATCCGTTGCTGGTGGCGGTGGTCGCCGCTTCGGCGATTGCCTTCGTCAGCCTGTACCTGGTGCACGGGTTCAATTCGACAACCACCGTGGCTCTGGCAGGAACGCTCTCTTCGCTGGGGTTGACCCTGGCTCTGTCCTGGTCCTTCTTCGAGTTCGCCCACTTCACCGGACTGGCCAGCGAGGATGCCCTCACCCTTCCCTTCATCTTCGCAGGTCTGGATGTCGGCTCGCTGATCCTGGGCGGAGCCGTCATAGGCGCACTCGGCGCGTTGGATGACATCACGGTGACCCAGGCCGCTCTGGTTGCTGAACTGCGCTATCGAAACCCCGGCCTAACTATTCGCCAGTTGGTTACATCCGGGATCCGGGTTGGCCGGGAGCACATCGCTTCGACTGTGAACACCCTCCTGCTGGCCTATGCAGGCGCCAGCGTCCCCCTGCTGATGCTGTTGGCCGTGTCCGACCAGTCCATGGTCATGGTGGCGAACTCCGAGTTGATAGCGGTGGAGATCGTTCGGACCCTGTGCGGATCGGTTGGCTTGGTGGCGGCCGTGCCGATCACCACCACCCTCGCCGCGTTCGTTGCGGACCGTGGCGGCGGGAGCCACACGATGCACCCTCAGGGGGCTTTCCTAGAAGACAACACACCCCCGTAGTTCTAACCTGCAATGCCAACCCGCTCAAGTTTGCGCCAGGGTCAGAACCGTGGGAAACCTGGCAAACCGGACCCCTCTCCCCTGCCGGTGGAAACGTTACTGGTGGAGGCCGAGTAGTTTCTCGGGATTGCTCTTCACCAATTGGCGGATACCGTCCTCCTTGATCCCAAGATCCAGAAGAGAGGCGATGAACCCACGCATGCCTTCCACCGGAGCCGGAAGCGTGTACCCACCGAAATCGGTGGCGATGATGCAACGCTCGGTTCCCACTTCTTGGATCTGTTCGGCAGCTTTCCTGATGCCGCCTCCCACCGCTCCTGCCATGTCCTCGTCGGCGGCATACTCGAGTTCCACGTAATAGTGGGTCTTGGGAATCGGCGTGGTGTGGGTGAAGGCCCCCATGGTGTATTCGATGAAGGCACCCTTCCCGGCCATGTACTGGAGTTGCTCTGTCGATGCAATCGCAGTGACGGCAGTGGCGACCAGCACCTTCTCAATCCCGAACTCCTGTGCAAGGTCCACCAGGCGAATCGCTTCATCCACCGAGACGTGGCCCGTGTTCAAAAAGACCTGCGGGTTGTCAGAGATCAATCCCAGAATCTCTTCCAACTCATCCCCTATCGGCCCTTCCACAGGAATGCTGATGGCTCGATCGACTTCCTCTTTGTTGAAGTCGGGGTATAAGTCCTTCAGTGGCGTGAATTTGCCGTCGACTATTCGACCCTCCCTGGAGGCCTGAAAGTAGGTGGAATGAGCGCCGAAGCTGATGAACTTGGCGCCGTCGCCGTATCGGATCGCCGTCTTGACAGCCCGGGGGTTCAGTCCGCCGTATGCCGTGTTGAGGATCAAGCCACCGAACACCTTGAAGTGAGGGACGGCTCGGTTGACAATCCAGGCCACACCGTTGGTCATCTGGAAGACATCCATCAACACTATTGATTGCATTCCGGCATCGCGAGCCTCGATGGCAGCTTGAATCGGGTCGAGTCTTCTGGGACTGCTCGGCAGGTGCGGGGTGGCATGCACATGGATGTCTATGGCACCTTGGAGAAGCCCTTGAGACAGTTCAAAGGAACGACCTTCAGGCAACATCATGGGACTCATCTTCACCATAGTGCCGCGGATACAAGAATGTTCTGGAACTGTGGGTTTGGGAGATGGGCCGCGCAAGTGTGTCCTTGATTCCCCTTCGGAGGCCTAGCTGTTCAAACGGAGTTGGTTAAGGGCCGGCGGAAGGTCTGTCAGTGACCGGAGTCGACCATCCGGATGAATAGCTTCTCGGTGCGGCCGGTGAATAGCATGCCTCCGATCGCCAGGAGCCATAAAAAGAAGACGGCTCCCACCACCGGGTGGACTGCCGTGGCGGAGTCAATCCATATGAACTGCATGGCGGCACCGAGGATGGCAGAGAGGGGTGCGATGAAGCGCAGCGTCCCTCCCACCTTCCACTGATATCGGGATGCGATGATCAACGCCAGCCCTGCTGCTGTGAAGCCGATCTGGCCGGTGAACCAACGGCTCAACTCCGACGCTTCAATGAAAGGACTCACATCAGGCGCCGCCGCGGTGAGCACCAGCGCCGACAAACCGGAAATGGCCGTGAAGGCGCCGGAGACTGCCAAAAGGACCGGGACCAGAGGTGACCCCGGGCGCCGGCGGATGATCCAGGTATGCAAGAGAAACCACGCCGCAGTGACCAGCATGACACCTGAGACAGAGCGTGCTGCACCACCCATCCCATAGAGACCCCGATGTAGTGAAATGGCATCCAAAGACTCCTGCAGCGTTGCTTGATCGGCATCGGCCGAGACCCGCGAAACGGCGGATATGGCACTCATCAGTGCGGTCAGGAGCAGCAACGCTCCCGCCTTCCGGCCATTAGTTCCTTCCGCTTGGACGGCAGAACCGGGTTCGGAATGCCTTGACGACGTAAGAGACATCCCATTGGATGCTATTGGTGTTTGGTTTATTACCCGAAAGAGGGCCATCCACCCAAAAGGGGCGGGCCGGGAAAGTTGCGCCACCCAGGTCCCGCAGGACCGGTGAACCAGATTATGGGTGAGCGGAATCCGTTACCCACGACGGAAAACACTGTTGGGCCACTTCAGCGCCTTCTACTACCGTGGGTTGGGGCATGGAGCTTTCCAACGGGACTCCTGGGGGATCTCTTCTGGAGATTCCTCGGGGATATGGCGGTGTCGGGGTCCGGAACTGGGCATCGATACTCGACCACAAGACCAGAGATCAAGCGTTGGTGACTTCCCGGAGCCCGGTGCTGGCCGGGCCGGTGGCATTGATGCCGGATGCGCATTTGGGGAGGGGCGCCACGGTGGGATCGGTGATCATCACCCACAGAGCCATCATTCCCGCGGCGGTGGGAGTCGACATAGGTTGCGGGATGATCGCCGCCCTGACCAACCGGCGGATGGGAGACCTGGAGCACCCGCAGGGCGTGTTGAATAAGATCCGGCGGGGAGTGCCGGCGGGGTTCAATTGGCACCAAACCGTCTCTCGGGACGCCTCGAGATGGCTGGAAGAAAACCCTATCCCCCATGCCCGCCAACTTCCCAGGGGAAAGAATTCCCCCGCCCGGGTCGGCAAGCAGATGGGCACCCTGGGAGGAGGAAACCATTTTGTCGAGATCTCCTCGGACGAACTTGATCGCCTGTGGATCGTCCTTCACACCGGAAGCCGGGGAATCGGGAATCGCATTGCCACTTATCACATGGCCGCCGCGGCCCAGGTGTGCGCCCGCAAAGACAGAAGGGCGAGTCGAGACCTGGCCTACTACCTCGCCGCCGACAGCCTCTTCAATGTGTATATTGATCAGATGCTGTGGGCGCAGTCCTATGCATGGAGGAACAGGGAACTCATCCTGGACGTGGTCTGGAAGGCGTTGCGCAGACGCATGGGCAGTGTGGAACTGGTGGACATGATCAACTGCCATCACAATTACGCCGCCGACGAGAGGCACGACGGTCGCACCTTGTGGGTAACCAGAAAAGGGGCCATTCGGGCGGGACGGGGCGACCGAGGCGTCATCCCGGGCTCCATGGGAACCGATTCCTACATCGTGCAGGGATTGGGAAACCCGCTCTCCTACTGCTCGGCGGCACACGGCGCCGGTCGGGTGCATTCCAGAAACCAGGCCAGGAAGCGATTCACCGCCGAACAACTCACCGAGGCCATGAAGGACAAGGTCTGGGAACAACACAAGGCCCGCCGACTCGTCGATGAATCACCCTGGTCGTACAAACCGATCGAACAAGTCATGAAGGACCAGGAGGATCTGGTGGTGTCCGAGCACAGACTGGTGGCCCGCATCAACTACAAGGGAGCCTGACGCCCCGCCGGCGGCCGACAAACGCCGTCCTCCGAGCCGGCATCCCGGTTGGAGTCCGACAAAGGCAATCACCAATCCAACGACTTCCACAAATGGCACCATCTCCCTTGGGCGTGGCCCGGCCTTGCCCACGGGTACACTGTGCTTTGCCTGATGTCCAGGCGTTCATCATGATCTCTCCTCTCTCCTCGCTTAGCTCTCGAGAATCCCCTCCCGTGCTGAGAGTCGAGGACCTCCGCAAGAGCTATGGCGAGATCAAGGCAGTGACAGGCATCAGTTTCGAGATCGCCCCAGGAGAGAACTACGGGCTGCTGGGTCCCAATGGCGCCGGGAAGACGACCGCCATCCAGATGATCGCCGGCGTGCTGGCGGCCGACGGTGGGCGGGTGACAGTATGTGGCCAGGAGCTAACCACGGGCACAACAACTGTCAAATCCCACATCGGGTGGGTTCCCCAGGAAATCGCTCTGTACGACCGGTTGAGCGCCCGCGAGAATCTGGCCTTCTTCGGCCGGATGCAGGGACTGTCGGGAAAGCCGCTGGCCACTCGGGTCTCGGAGGTGCTGGAGTTGACCGGCCTGGTCGACCGGGCCGGGGACAAGACCATCAAATTCTCGGGAGGGATGCGCCGGCGGCTCAACATCGGCATCGGCCTGCTCCATCAGCCTGACCTGTTGATCCTGGACGAACCAACAGTGGGGGTGGACATCCAGTCCCGAACCCGCATCCTCGACCAAGTGGCGGAGATGACCAGCCTGGGCATGGCCGTGCTCTACACGACCCACTACATCGAGGAAGTCGAGAGACTGTGCCAGCGGGTCGGCATCATCGACCACGGAGTATTGATCGCCGAGGGCACCAGGGCCGAGTTGGTGAAGACGGTCGGAGAGAGGGATCGCGTCACGATCGCTGCCGACGGCCAGATCAATGCTGGCGTCGGGCAGATCACCGCCCTCGACGGTGTACATGAGGCAGGAGCAACCACTGATGGGATCCAGATGCTGGTGGATGACGCAGCCCACCTCCTCCCCCGGATCATCGAGTCCCTAACCCGATCGGGGGTCACGGTAACCGGAGTTGAGGTGGAAGAACCCAACCTGGAAGCGGTATTCCTTCACCTGACCGGTCGCGCCCTCCGAGACTGATCCATGCGCGACATTGCCTGGATAGTCCTCAAGGACCTACGCCAGCAGATTCGAGACCGGACCATCTTCATATTCGGACTGATCGCTCCCCTGGCGATCGCTGCCGCCCTCAGCCTGGCTTTTGGAGACTTCTTCCAGAACGACGAAGCGGTGACATTCAAGTTCGGGGTGTCCAATGCTGACTCGGGAGGGGCGATATCGGAGGGCTTCGGCTCAGCCCTGACGGCCTTGGAACAGGAGGGTTTGGTGGACATCACCTTCTACCGTGATCGGACTTCGCTCGACGAGGCGGTGGAGGAAGGCGAGGTCGACGCAGGATTCTTCCTCCCCCAAGGCTTCAGCCAGGCAGTCATCCAGGGAGCCGACGCCCAGATCACCGTGGTCGCCAACCCCAGTTCCTCGGTGGTCACCGGTGTGGCCGCTTCGATCGCCAGGCAATTCACCCTGGAGGTCGCCTCGGCCAGTGTGGCGGGCGCCACTGCCGCCATCCTGGCAGGCCTCGGCCCCCAACAGATGATCGAACTGGGGATGGCTGCTTCTCAAGCGCCGCCCACCGCCCAATTGGCCGCGGTGGAGACCCAGGTACGGCAACTGGACGGTGCTACCTACTACTCGGCGGGCGCCGCCATCTTCTTCACCATGTTTGTGGTGGGCACCGGCCTCCTGAGCCTGCTTGAAGAGCGGAAGCGACACACTCTGGCCAGATTGCTCTCCACTCCCATCACCCCCGGCAGGATCCTGGCGGCAAAGTTCATCCTGTCCTTCGTCGTGGGGGTGGGCAGCGTCGGGTTGTTCATGGTGTTCTCCGGGCTTCTGCTGGGCGCCAACTGGGTGGACCTGCCGGTCACCGCCCTGCTGGTGATGGCTGCAGTAGCCGCCTCCGCCGGCATCGTCTCTCTGGTGGCCGGATGGGCCCGCAACGCCGAGCAGGCCCAGAACTTCCAATCGGTGGTGGCAGTGACCATGGGCATTCTGGGAGGAACCTTCTTTCCGATCGCGGGTGGCAGCACGCTCCTGAACGCTCTCTCCCTGGGGACTCCCCACGCCTGGTTCATGCGAGGTCTGGGTGATCTCAGCGGCGGGGGAGGCCTTCAGGAAGTTACCACCCCGCTGCTGGTGCTGGGCGGCATCACGGTGGTGACGCTCACCTTCAGCGTCCTGGGCGCCAGACGGAGTTTGCGGACATGAAGACGCTGGCGATCGGATGGGTCTACGTACTTCGCATCCTGCGGGAACCCGCTTCTTTGTTCTTCTTCTTTGTGTTCCCCATGCTGATGGTCTTCATAATCGGAATCCAGTTCGGCGGCCAGGGCGGGAGGGTGCAACTGGGTATCGCCGGGGACACCACCCAATCCATTACCGACAAGATCACCGACAACCTGGCCGCCAACGAAGCCCTCGAACTGGTTTTCTATGAAGAGCAGTCGGAGATGTTGAGAGCCGTGGAACGGGGCGCCATCGCGGCAGGCGCAGTGTTTCCTCCGCAAATGGCGGCCAGAATAGCGGTGGGAGAGCCTGTGCTGATCGGGTTCGTCTCCGCCCCGACCGGGCTGGGACCGCAATTGCAGGCCACGGTCCGTGATGCCCTCACCGAGGTCCTCATGCCCTACCGGGCAGCCAGGTTCGCCGTCGACATCTTGGGGGTGGGATTCCAGGATGGCTGGTCGCTGGCCACCACCGTCGTGCCTGAGGTCGAACTGGCCACCGTCAACCTGGAGACGGTGGGCGAGGCACTGTTTCCTCCCGACTTGGGCCGGTTTGACGGAGGCGCCGCTTCCAACCTGGTCCTGTTCATGTTCCTCACCGCCCTCACCGGCGCAACGGCCATGGTGACCGACCGGGAGATGGGTCTTGACACCCGCATCGTCTCAACTCCCACCTCCGTCGTCCGCCTCGTCTCGGGCTACGTCGCCGGACAGTTCGGGGTCACCTTTTTCCAGGGCGTCTACATCATGGTGCTGAGCTTGGCCATCTTCGGCGTTGATTGGAAGAATCTGGGTGGGTCGGTGCTGCTCATGATGGCTCTGTCCCTGGCAGGGGCGGGTGCCGGGATGCTGTTGGGGTCCTTCCGGCTGAGCGAGGCCGCCACTATCGGGATAGGGGTGACCGCCGGACTGGTAATGGGCGCCCTGGGTGGCACCATGGTGCCCCTGGAACTGCTACCCGATGCGATCAGGACCGTAGCCCGATTCACCCCTCAAGGATGGGCAATGCTGGGCTTCCACGACCTGCAGTGGGACGGTTCGCTCATCGACATCGCCGACAACCTGGGCGTGCTGGCAGGCATGGGGATCGTCCTGGCTGCGGCAGCCTCCCTATCGGTGCGCCGCACTCTTACTCGTCCTTCCTGAGGAGCAATTCACCAACTGCTCATCGTCCATGGTGTGGGGCTGGTCAGATCTTGAAGCGAATCGCTGCGGGGATGCTGGAGACCTTCATGGGGGTGTATCCGACCATGTCCCCGTCCGCCTCCACGGGCCAGGGCGGGTCGGTGATCACCTCAAAACTCTCCCAACTGCGCCTCTGGACCCAGCGTTCCTTCAAGTGCATACCCTTGATGATCTTCGGAACGGCCACCGGTAGTTGGCTCTTGCGTGGGGTGAAGATCTGCACGTCAAGACGGTTGTCCACCAGGTTGGCTTTGGGAGCGATGTTCCATTTCCAGGCGAAGAACTGTGCGTTGGCCACTATCACCGCCAGTGCCTCGGCTTTGAGAGTCCGCCGGACCCCTTCCACGGTTACGGTGGCCCGGGGAAACCGGGGCAGGCGCGCTGCGAAGGCCAGTCCGTAGCGGGCCGCACCCACCCAGCCTGGAAGCCGGGCGGCGGTCTCCGCCGCCGCTGCGCCAACTCCAGCCTCGGCCACGTTGATGAAAAACCGCCTCCCCCACTCCCCCTCCAGGCTTCCCACATCGATATCGTACCACTGATCCGTGCCCAGTCGTGACACCGCCTCCCCCAGATGACGGGACAGACCGAAAGTGCGGATGAAATCACAGGCGCTACCACTGGGCAGCATCGCCACCCCAGGTGGGTCCGCCCACTGCTCGCCACACAGGGCGTTCACAGTCAGGCTGAGGGTTCCATCTCCCCCGGAGACCGCCACTCGGCCCTCCGAGGAGACCACTTCCAACACCCGGTCGGCCATCTGTCCAGCTGATCGAGGCGACTCGACACGGCCCCTGATTCCCCGGTCGAGGAGGAGGTCACCCAACGCCTGCGGGGAAACCCTCCCCCGTCCTGCCCTGGAATTGAGAAGTACGGTCCAGTCGGTGAAGCTATCCGCCACCGGTCCGAGAATCGCTGGGGGCGCTAGGCCAAGATCCAGATGAGAGCGATGGTGGTGACCGCAAACCCGATAACGGTAATGACGGTGAGGCGACTGAGATTGCGTTCCGCCACTACAGAGCCTCCCATGGAGGAATTCATCCCACCGCCGAATGCATCGGAGAGGCCGCCGCCCCGCCCGGAGTGCAACAGGATCAGCAGGATCAGACCCAGGGAGAGCAGCACATGAATGGTGATCACTACCACTTGCAAGATTGCCATGATCTCTATTCTATCGCGGCTTGAGCGGCCACGGCCGCGGCTGCTGCCGCCGCCGCCTCGGGATCACCCAGGTATCTGGACCCCGCCGGGCGAAGGTCGCCATCCAGGTGATACAGCAGGGGAATCCCGGTGGGGATGTTCAGGGAGGTTATTTCCCGGTCCGAGATGTCCTCAAGATGTTTCAACAGGGCGCGCAGGCTGTTGCCATGGGCAACCACCAGCGGCAACAGTCCACGGCGCAACTGCGGGACTATTCGGTCATGCCAGTAGGGAAGGAAGCGGGCGACGACATCCTTGAGGCATTCGGTGGCGGGAAGGACCTCGGGGGCCAGATCGGCGTATGCCGAGTCGAAGCGGGGATGACGCGGATCGTCCGAGGGCAGCGGTGGAGGCTGGATGTCATAACTGCGCCGCCACACCTGTACCTGCTCGGCCCCATGCTGGAGGGCAGTCTGCTTCTTGTTCAATCCTTGCAGGGCTCCGTAATGTCTCTCGTTCAGCCGCCAATGGCGCATCACCGGCAGCCAGGACAGCCCCATCTCGGCCAGGGCGATCTCGGCAGTACGGATGGACCGCAGCAGCAGCGAGGTATGCACCACCTCGAATCGCAGACCCTCCTCCTTCATGAGTCTCCCGGCCGACCGGGCCTCGGCTTCCCCCTGGGGGGTCAGGTCGACATCTGTCCATCCGGAGAACTGGTTGGACAGATTCCACTCTGACTGCCCATGACGAAGCAAGACCATCCGATACATGAGCGGTGAGCCTAACGGGATCTCATCTCCGCGACCAGGCGACCAGGGTACGTCCCGGTCGACCAGTCCTGGGCGTCCTGACCCTCATCGAACGAGTACGGGCGTCTACCGCTGACGTACCGGCGAATCTCGACAGAGACTCAACCGGCAGATTGAGTCTGGCCCAGCGGAATGCTTCGGGGTACCGACTGCGAATCAGTCGGTCTGCCACCTGATGGGCTTCATGGGGCAAGATCAGTTTTCGTGGATTAGTGTCCCAGAAGTGTCTCCAGAAGCGGTGGGGAATCCTCAGGGGTCCCGAAACTCCGTTCTCGGCCGCATCGGGCAACGCCCCCAGGCTTGAGTCAGGCAACATGCGCATCATTGTGGGGCAATAGTTCAGCACCTATCTGCCCTCACTCCCCCTTCCTCTCCCGGTGGACACCCCAACGTCAAACCGGACCAAATCGCCATCCTTCAGTATTTTCAAGATTCCGGCAGTCGTGGTTGGGGGCAGTTCGGCGGCTCGCGGCTACGTCAGCGATAGTCTCCCGTCCAAAGGGCTTCCTTGCCAGGGCTGTCAGGACTCTCACAATCCCTCGGTGACAGGGCCGATTCTGCCCCACTGGGGAACCTCCCCGGGTGAGCCGGCACACCCAGGATCATCGCTGTCCCTCGGTCACAACACTCCACTGCAACGCAACCCTTGCGGCAGGCCAGAGCCAGCAAAAGCGCGTTTCGCTGACAGAATCCAAGCCCCCCAGCGCAGAACTTCCCCGGCTCACCACCTGTCGGTATTCAGGGGGAGTTATTCCTGCCGACTGCTTTGGGACCGCGGCGGAGATCGCCTGGCGCAGGTGTTCAGAGACCGGTTCTCCGGCATTTCCAGAGCCAGTAGCGGACCACGGCCGCGAAGGTGTCGAGATCTAGGAGGCTGCTGAGTATTGGTGGTGGTGGGTGGGGTGTTGGTGTGCTGATGTGAGGCGTTTGGCTTTTTGTATGGGTTCTGTTTCTGGCGAAGAGAG
>Ga0209020_1000953_pt1 | contig 32111 bp, 28 predicted proteins | sample PinacodermBB_FD_187298 | JGI IMG/M metagenome (GOLD analysis project Ga0209020, IMG submission 187298) | Host-associated microbial community of the marine sponge Aplysina aerophoba from Gulf of Piran - sponge pinacoderm, lysed by bead... | ecosystem: Host-associated > Porifera > Sponge >... | reverse complement strand
CAGGGCTCCCTGGTGTCGATGGTACTGAGCCCGGACGGGGATATCGTGGCCTGCGGCAGCCAGGACAACTCGGTGCACTTCTGGCGTCGCTCCACGGAGCAGGACTCCATGATGTCCGGATATCCCGCCAAACCGTCGGCCCTGGCCTTCGATGATACGGCCACCCTCCTGGCCACCGGCGGAGGTACCGAAGTGACGGTCTGGTGCTTCCGGGGAGGTGGTCCCGAAGGCACTCGGCCCGGGGTTCTAAAACGTCATGCTCAACCCGTCACAACGCTCGCCTTCGCTCACAGCGGAATGCGCCTGGCCTCGGCAGCACGGGATGGCGCCGTAGTGGTGTGGTCGCTTCAGAGGAATGGGAAAGGCCGTCCTGTCGGGTCCGCGGTTTTGGCGGGCATAGGGGCGGAACTGTACTGGCGGCCAGACGGGCGCGCGCTGGCCGCCCTCGACGCCCGGGGTGGCGTGACGGTTTGGCGGATAGGATGAACATAGGCCCGAATTGCCTGGTAGAGGGTTCTTCGCCGCCCTTCGAACAAGCGCCACCCACCGGCCTCCCGTTTTGGCGTCCCGAAGCCTCAGCTCTCACGCCTCCAGGTCCACAACCTCCCCCCGGAGCGTCAGGGTCTCGTTCCGCCGGCACCCGGTAAGCATCAGCAGCCGCGATGCGGCAATCCCGCTAGCCGACACCTTGCCCCCGGCCTCTAGTGTGGTGTCTGGTTAATCCGTGTCATAATATGCGGAGGATTTTTTGTCGTCGGCAAGGCGCGATGACGAGCAGTGGCGGGCACCACACTAGCTGCTATAAGTTGGCGAACTAACCTGTCCAGTCAAGCCACACGGAGGCCATCATGAAATGGACCACGTTGACGATTGCTCTCGCACTTTCGTTGTTCGTCCACACGGGAAGCGCGCAACAACTCGAGAAGGCGGTGTTCGCCGGCGGCTGCTTCTGGTGCGTCGAGTCAGATTTCGACAAGGTTCCCGGGGTCGTCTCAACCGTTTCCGGCTATACCGGCGGCAAGACCAAGGACCCGACGTACCGCCAGGTCACGGCCGGAGGCACGGGGCACTACGAGGCGGTGGAGATCACCTACGATCCAGCCAAGGTCAGCTACGAGAGGCTGCTGACCGCGTTCTGGCGCTCTGTGGACCCGACCGACGGCGGGGGGCAATTCTGCGACCGCGGACAATCCTACGAAACGGCGGTGTTCGTCGCGAACGAGAAGGAACGCAGCCTCGCCGAGACGTCCAAGAAGGCCGCGCAAAAGATAGTGGACAAACCGATCGTCACCCCGATCCTGGCAGCGGGACCGTTCTACGCCGCGGAAGATTATCACCAGGACTATTACAAGAATAACCCGCTCCGCTACCGTTACTACCGGTTTAGCTGCGGCCGCGACCGCCGAGTGAAGGAGATCTGGGGCAAGCACGCCTATGAAGGCATTCCCGAGCACGGGTGAGACCGCGTGGCGGCGGCGAGAACCGGTTACGCCCAAGGCTGACCCAGGGGCTTCTCCAGGTCAGCCTCGGGAGACGAGTTGTGATGTTTGGAGATTGGTGGAGGCGGGGGGAATCGAACCCCCGTCCGAAGGCTTTCCGCCAGAAGTGACTACATGCTTAGTCGCCGCTTGAGTCTCGCCTCGGAAGCCCCCGACGACAGGGTCTTGCTCGGCCAGCCGGTTTGGATCTCGACCTCATCTCCTCCGGCAGGGGAATCGGTCCATCCCGCTGAATGACGCCTTGTCCGACCCCGCGGGAGAAGGCCGGCAAGACGCTGGCTGTCTAAGCAGCCAGGGCGTATTCGTTATTGTCTGCAGTTAAAGCAGTCCTGCTTTTTTAACGGGGCAGCAGGACCCCGGCATGCCACTTTGACTTCCCACCCCCGTCGAACCCATATCGCCCCCAAAATAATAAGACGTTCCCGGCGGTCAACTTCTGCGGCTCTTCATGGAGCGTTCCATCTCCCGCCGGACCATCTTCTCCTTGACCGTGGCGCGCTTGTCGTAGAGCTTCTTGCCTCGGGCCAGACCCAACTCCACCTTGGCGCGTCCGTCCTTAAAGTATAGCTTCAATGGGATCAAGGTCAAGCCGCGCTCCTTCACTTTTCCCGTGAGCCTCGAGATCTCGCGCTTGTGCAGCAGCAGTTTCCGCGGCCGGGTGGGCTCGTGATTGAACATGTTGGCCGCCGGATAAGCGCTGATGTGGGAGTTGACCAGAAACACCTGGCCCTTGTCGACGCGGGCGTAGCTGTCGGCGAGATTCGCGCGTCCGTCCCGCAGTGACTTGACCTCGCTGCCGAGCAGCACCAGGCCGGCCTCGAAGGACTCATCGATGAAGTACTCCCGACGGGCCCGACGGTTTACGGTGACGGTTTTCTGATTCGTTTCCTTGGTAGAAGCCATGGGATGATTTCGATTCGCCGCTCCTCGGCCGCGACCGGATGAGGCCGCTTACGGACCCTTCCCCGCCAGTATCCGGTTGTCGATCAAACGGGCCTTGCCGACCCAGGCGCAGAGGGCCAGCAGGGTCGGTCCCTTCACCTCTTCCACCGGGCACAACTCCCTGGGGTCGCGCAAGTCGGCGTACTCCAGGCGGGCCAGGGGCTGCCGGGATATTTCTTCCACGACGGCCTCGCGGATCCTTTGAGCCGCGGTCTCGCCGCCGACGACGAGCGCTTCCGCCTTGCCCAGGGCGCTTTGGAGACACAGGGCGGCGTCGCGCTCCACCGGCGTCAGGTAGCGGTTGCGCGAGCTCATGGCCAGGCCGTCTGGCTCCCGCACGGTGGGGCATGCGACGATCTCGACATCGACGTTCAGGTCCTCGGTCATTCGCCGGATCACCTGGAGCTGCTGGTAGTCCTTCAGGCCGAACACGGCCGCGTGGGGACGCACGATGTTGAACAGCTTCAGCACTACCGTCGCCACGCCGCGGAAATGCCCCGGGCGGTGGGCGCCGCACAGCGGTTGGCTGACCTGGTCCACGTCCACGTAGGTTTGGTACCCCGCCGGGTAAATTTCCTCCGCCGTGGGGTTGAAGAGAAGATCCACCCGCTCCTCCGCCAGCAAACGGATGTCCCGCTCCAGGTCCCGGGGATAATTGTCAAAGTCCTCGGTGGGAGCGAACTGGGCGGGGTTGGCGAAGATGGAGACCACCAGGCGGTCGCCCTTCTGCCGGCCCTGGCGCACGAGGCTCAAATGGCCCTCGTGCAGAAAGCCCATGGTGGGCACCAGGACGATGCGTTTCCCTTCGCGCCGGGCATGGTCGCTCCATGCCTGCATCTCCCGGATGTTGGAAATGTTGGGTAACGCTGCCATGGGAAGGCTGGGGATCGGCCCTTCGACTTCGCTACGCTGCGCTCCGCCTGTCCTGAGCTTGTCGAAGGGCTCAGGGTGAACAGCGGGTGTTCACGGCAGCGAGTCCCGTTGGACCTGGCCGAGAGTCAGTGGAACGTATGCTCCTCCGCCGGGAAGGCCGCCGTCCGCACCTCTTCCATGTAGCTCCGGACCGCGCCGCCGATGGTTTCCTTGAGATTCGCGTAGCGCTTGACGAACTTGGGAGTAAAGTCGTCGAAGAGCCCGAGCATGTCGTGGGCCACCAGGATCTGTCCGTCGCAGTGCATGCCGGCGCCGATGCCGATGGTCGGGATGGACAGCCGCTGGGTAATCTCCCGGGCCAGTTGCACGGGCATGCCTTCCAGCACCACCGCGAAGGCCCCGGCCTGCTCCACCGCCATGGCATCGTCCAGGATGGCGCGGGCGTCGGCCTCGCCGCGCCCCTGTATCCGGTAGCCGCCGAACTGATGCACCGACTGGGGGGTGAGACCCACGTGGCCCATGACCGGCACGCCCATCTTCACCAGCGCCTCGATGGTGGCGGCCTGGGTCACGCCTCCTTCCAGCTTGACCGACTCCGCGCCGCCTTCCTGGACCAGCCTGCCGGCGTTGCGCTTGGCTTCGTCCACACCCAACTGGAACGTCATGAACGGCATGTCCGACACCACCAGGGCGCGCCTGCGCCCGCGAACCACCGCGCGCGTGTGGTAGATGATATCGTCGACGGTTACCGGCAGCGTGTTGTCGTGTCCCTGGACTACGGTGCCCAGCGAGTCGCCGACCAGCAAGAGGTCGATACCGGTTTCGTCCAGGATGCGCGCGAGACAATAGTCATAGGCCGTAAGACAAACGATCTTCTCGCCCTTTTCCTTCATGCCCCGGACTTCCGGCACCGTCATTTTCCGTCCCATTCGGCAACCCTCCTCAAAAACTGGACGCTCACAAAACAGACACCCACAAAAAAAGCCTCCCGGACCGATCCGGAAGGCCATCCCGCTACCGTCGGAGACGATAGACGTCAGAATGTCTCATCCGTCTCGGTCCGGCTCGCCCGGATCCAAGCGGCAGTGCGCGTCCTCCCGTTTCTCCTTGCGTGGAGTCGGCCGGCTCAGCCTGGCCGCTCCGGAGCTTTCCGGAAAGATGGTGCGATACTAGCGCGAAGCTGGGTAAAAGTCCAGCGTATCGTTGCGACACGGGCCGCCGCTTCACGGCAGCTTGTAGGAACTGTCCTCGATGAGTGCCCGGAGGTCCTGGCGGAACTCGCCGCGCCACTTGGAGAGGATGGTGTCGGCGGGGCACAGCCCTTGCTGGACCAGGTCGCGCAGGGGCTTCAGATGGATCGTCTCGTCTTCGCCACGCCTGTTCAATCCCCTTTGGCGCGCCAGCCCTTCCCAGGCGATGTCGACCATTTCCTTTGCCAGGTCGCCCAGCGAATAGCGTCGAAATCGCGCGGCCGGGCCGTGCTGGTGAGAATCGTGATAGGCGGTCATCCGCTCGTCAAAGGACCAGCCCTTGACCAGATCCCATGCGGCCTGGAGGCAGTCGGCGTCGTAGAAGATGCCCTTGATGAGGGCGGGCAAGGCCGGCATCAGCTCCGGCGCCTGGCTGTCGGCGGAGCGAAACTCCATGTAGTGCTTCAGCCGCACCTCCGGGAACAGTGTGGTGAGGTGGAGTTGCCAGTCCGCCATGGTGGCGTAGTGGCCCTGGTGGCCGTGCTCCAGAAAGTGGCGGAACGGAATCCCGGTCATGTCCAGGTAGTTCCCGTCCCGGGAGATGAGATACATCGGCACGTCGAGGGCGTATTCCACGTAGTGGTGGAAGTTGGCATCCGGGGAGAAACAGAACTCCAGCAGGCCGCACCGATGCGGATCCGTGCGCGTCCAGATATGGCCGCGGTAGCTCTTGAAACCGTTGGGAGCCCCGTCCGATATGGGCGAGTTGGCGAAGGTGGCGCCGATGACCGGCGCCAGACCCATGGCCGTTCGCAGCTTGGCCATGGCGTCCGTCTCGTCGCCGTAGTCGATATTCGCCTGCACGGTGGCGGTCTGCTTCATCATGCGCTGGCCCAGGGCTCCCACCTTGGCCATGTAGGGCCCCATGATGCGATAGCGTCGCTTCGGCAGCCACTCGATCTCGTCGACCCGGCTGAAGGGCTGGATCCCCAGGCCGAGGAACACCACGTCGAACTTCCCGGCCACGTCGATCAGCTCACGGATATGCTGTGAGAACTCGGCGTTGCTGCAGTGAATGTCATCGCACGGCTCGCCGCTCAGCTCGATCTGGCCGCCCGGCTCCAGGGTGATGGCGTGGTTGCCGCGCTTGAGGCCGATCACGAAGCCCTCTTCCTCTTGCGGCTCCCAACCGTAGTCGCTCACCAGGCCTTCGAGGATGACCCGGACGCCGCGCGGGCCGGAGTATGACAGCGCCTTGGCGGTATCGCGCTCGATGCCGACCTTCTCGTACTCCGTACCCACCCGCCACTGCTCGCGAGGCTTGCCGGCGTCGTGAAAGAAGGCTTCCAGCTCGTCTTGTCGCTCGATTACGGACATTGAATACAGCTCGGGACGAACGGGGACCACGGTTTTCCGTCCGTCCGTTCTAAGTTTAGCGTAGCGACGCCGAAGAACATACAGCGCGCAGGTTCTTTTTGTAGGGCGGCATGACTACCGCCTTCTCCGTGATGATGGCCGAGACCAGTGTATGGTCGGTCACGTCGAAAGCCGGATTCAGCGTATGGACCCCGTCCGGCGCGATACGGCTTCCCGCGATGTGAGTCACCTCGTCGTGGCTTCGTTGCTCGATCGGGATGTCGGCTCCGGATGGACATCCGAGATCCACCGTGGAAGTGGGGCAGGCGACGTAAAAGGGAACGCCGTGCCTCCGGGCCAGCACCGCCACCATGTAGGTGCCGATCTTGTTGGCCACGTCTCCGTTGGCGGCCACGCGGTCGGCGCCGACAACAACCGCATCGACCCGCCGGCTTTGCATCACGTAGCCCATCATGTTGTCGGTGATGAGGGTTACCGGGATCTCCTCCTTGTGCAATTCCCACGCCGTCAGCCGGGCACCCTGAAGGAAAGGCCGGGTCTCGTCCACGAATACCTCGTCGATGGGCGCGCCCGATTCCTTCATCGCCCGCAGCACACCCAGGGCAGTGCCGTAACCGGCGGTGGCCAACGCCCCGGCGTTGCAGTGCGTCAGAATCCGCCGGGAATCCTTCAGCAGGGCGGCGCCCAGGCCGCCGAGCCTGCGGTTCGCGGCGATGTCCTCCTCGTAGATCTCAAGGGCCGTGTCCTCAAGCCGCTGCTTCAGCAACTCCAGGTCGCCGTCCTTGTTCTCCTCGTAGGTCCGCCGCATGCGCGCCAGCGCCCAGTGGAGGTTCACCGCGGTGGGCCGGGTGTCCTCCAGCGTGCGGAAAACCCGTTCCATGACCGCCCCGACCGATTTCGGAGACCCGATGCCGCGCGCGCCCAAGGCAACTCCCATGGCCGCGGCGACGCCGATGGCGGGGGCGCCACGGACCACCATGGCGCGGATGGCCTGGGCGACCTGCCGGTAGTTGCGGCAGACCCGGTAGACCTCTTTGCGGGGAAGCCGCCGCTGGTCGATGAGGATCACCTCGCCGGCCCGCCATTCTATGGTTCTCACGGTCATATCGGTTTAACTTTCGGTCAAGCTCAAATATAGTACGGGAAACCCGCCGTCAAGGGTCGAGACATGGCCGACCTTACCGAACTCCTCGCATACGTTTCAGGCATCTATTTCATCAAGCCGGACATGGAATCGCACGCGTTCCTGGCCACCCTGGCCGCCATTCACCTGTGCAACGGTGTTCTTTGCTTCGTCATCGCCCGCCACGGCGGACGTCATCAGGCCGGCTGGGCCCTGGCCGGCCTGCTCCTTGGGGTCTGGGGAGCCCTTCCACTGCTCCTCTTGCGGCGCCGGGCCAACGGCACCGGGGCGGATTTCAAACCCGCCACCGCCGATGCGACCCGGGCGGCAACCACGCCGCCGGACGGCTAGTCCATCCGCTTGCGCAAGAACGTCGGGATGTCGAAGTCGTCTTCGGTGACCTCGTCCTCCGTGAGGTCGTAGGTGACTTGCGATGCGCCCGAGTCTTTCCCGATGTCCCCGGGCTGCCAACTGGGCTCGCCGAAGCCGTCATCCTCCAGCGTACCGAGGTGAACGACCTTCTTGCCCTTGGTGTCCTTGAGGCCCAGCCCCAGAGACCCCTGTTTCTGCGCCGGCGCCTGCCGTTGCTCGGCGGCGGGCGCGGGCTCCGGCGCCCGGACTCCGTTGTCGCCGAACCCGGTGGCGATGACGGTGATCCGCAGCTCGTCTTCGATGCTCTCGTCGATCACGGCGCCGAAGATGATGGTCGCATCGTCGTGGGCTTCGCCCTGGATCAGGGTGGCCGCCTCGTTGACCTCGAACAGGCTCATGTCCGGGCCGCCGGTGACGTTGATCAAGACGCCGCGGGCGCCGTTGATGGAGACATCCTCCAGCAAGGGGCTGGAGATGGCCTGCTGGGCCGCCTCGAGCGCCCGGTTCTCACCGGTAGCGGAGGCCGCGCCCATGAGCGCGAATCCCATCTCTTTCATGACCGTGCGGATATCCGCGAAGTCCAGGTTGATGAGCCCGGGGGTTACGATCAGGTCGGCGATACCCCGGACCGCGTGGGTCACCACGCTGTCGGCCACCTTGAAGGTCTCCAGCAACGTCGTCGACTTGCCGGCGATGCTCAGAAGCCTTTGGTTGGGGATGACCACCAGGGTGTCCACCTTGTCCTTGAGCTCCCGGATTCCTTCTTCCGCCTGTTGCATGCGCCGCTTCCCCTCGAAGATGAAGGGTTTGGTCACCACGCCGACGGTCAGCGCGCCCACCTCCCGGGCCACGCTGGCGATGACCGGCGCACCTCCGGTGCCCGTGCCTCCGCCCATCCCCGCGGTGATGAAGATCATGTCCGCGCCGGTGAGGAATTCACGGATGCGCTCCTTGTCTTCCATCGCGGCGCGTCGGCCTACTTCCGGATTGGCGCCGGCTCCGAGGCCCTTGGTCAGGGAATCGCCGATCTGGACCTTGATGTCGGCCCGGCTCGCGTCGAGCGCCTGGCTGTCGGTGTTGGCAACGATGAAATCCACGCCCTTGAGTCCCTCATCGATCATCGTGTTGACCGCATTGCCGCCGCCGCCGCCGATGCCGACGGCCTTGATCCGCGCTCCGGAATCAATCGGTTCCACCATCTCGAACATAGCACTTCCTCCTTTTTCCACTTGCGTTGTGGTTGTCGATTCATCGGAAGCGAGCAGGCAACCCCCGGCGGGCCGGTCGCTTCCACCCCAACTCCCGTTAGAAGAACTCCTTGATCCACTCCGTCATCCGGCCCCGGACCTTGTACAACAACGGATCGTTGTCCCGGACCCGAAATACTTTCCCGTCCTGCTGTCCGATGCCGTGGAGAAGAAGGCCGGTGCCGGTGGCGTAAACCGGGCTGGACACCACGTCCACCAGCCCCGTGACGTTGACCGGGACGCCCTGGCGCACCGGCACGTCGAAAATCCGTTCCGCCATCTCGATGATCCCGGGCAGGAGCGTGGAACCGCCGGTCATCACGATGCCCGATACCAGATGGTCCTCATATCCGGATTTGCCGATCTCCCGCCGCACCAGATTGAAGACTTCCTCCACGCGAGGTTCGATGATCTCGCAGAGTATCTGACGTGATACCGACCGCGGGCTCCGTCCTCCCACGCTGGGGACTTCCAGCATCTCGTTGCGGTTGGCCATGTCGGTTTCCACGCACCCGTAGCGCTGTTTCAACTGCTCCGCGGCCGCCATCGGGGCATGCAGGCCCGCGGCGACGTCGCTGGTGAGGTGGTTGCCGCCGACGCCCAGCACCGCCGTGTGTTTCACCGAGCCGCCATGGAACAGCGCGATGTCGGTGGTGCCGCCGCCCATGTCCACCAGTGCCACCCCCAGCTCCTTCTCTTCCTGGGTCAGGGTGGCGTCGGCGGACGCCAGCGGCTCGAGTACGAAGTCCGCGACGTTGAGCCCGGTTCGATTGCAACACTTGATGATGTTCTGCGCCGCGACCACCGCCCCCGTGACGATATGCACGCTGGCCTCGAGCCGGACTCCGGCCATGCCCCGGGGCTCCTGAATACCCCCCTGACCGTCGATGGCGAATTCCTGCGGCAATACGTGGAGCACTTCCCGGTCCGTGGTGATGGGTACGGCCCTGGCCGCCTCGATGACCCGGTCCACATCGTCGTTTGTCACTTCCTTGTTCTTCACCGCCCCGACGCCGTGGCTGTTGAACCCGCGAATGTGTGCGCCGGCGATGCCGGCGTAGACGGTGTTGATCTCGCACCCGGCCATGATCTCGGCCTCCTCCACCGCCTTCTTGATCCCCTCCATGGTGGCTTCGACATTGATCACGACGCCCTTCCTCAACCCGCGCGAGGGATGCGTGCCGACGCCCACGACCTCCGGTCCCTGCTCGGTCTGCTCTCCCACCACCGCGCAGATCTTGTGGGTTCCGATATCGAGCCCGACAACAACATTGGTTTTCTTAGCCATGGATCTCCCCGCCTGTTTCGTTCCTCATGTCCATCGAGTCACGCCCTTCCCCGCGGGCGCGCGACGACCTGCCCTCGAAAGCTCAGGTCGACGGCCCGGAAACGGACCCCCTTTCCCTGGAACTCCCTGAGGAACCACTCCAACCGACTCAATTTCTCGTCCCAATCCCCCCAACCCATATGGAACGGCACCGAGTAGGACACCGGATAGAGGACGATGCCCCCGCCGGGCCGAAAACGGATCTCGGACAGCCCGAGCGCCGTCCGCTCCACCGTCCTTCCGAAGCGCACGGCCTCGGACAGCTTCTCCCGCGTGCCCGGCTCCTCCGGCGGCATTTTTGCCGCCCTCAGGCCGGTGATGAACGGAAAATCCACCGAATCCTCTTCGTCGACGGCCTTGAAGATCACGCCGTCGTCGGCCACATAGTACAGCTTGTCCAGGGCGACGATGGCACCGGGTGTCCATTCCTCGATGGTGATCACCAGACGGGCCGGCAACTCCCGCCGTATCAGGACCGACTTGACCCAGGGATGCCGCCGCACCCGTTCCTCCATCTCCATGGGATCGATGCTCCAGATGCGGGTGTGCGGCCCGAGCCCGGACATCACCACGATGTCCGCCCCCTTGACCTTCTCCGCCCCCAGCACCTTGACCTCCCGGATGGCGAAGTAGGGATGCGTCAAGAAGAAGTCCCAGGTCCCCTGGGCCGCCACCTGGACGCCGCCGGACGCCGCTCCCAACGCGCGCCGGGCCTGGCGGTAGAGCTCGACGGCGTAGCCGCCATGGAACCACCCCAACAGCATCAGGGCGCACAGCGCGGCGCCCGCCGCCCACATGCGCACCCGACCGCGGCCGAGCTTCCCGAACCGGACCCACGGACTAGCCATTGGCCGTCTCCCGCGCCTGACCGGCCGCGGCGTTCTTCAGCGCCGCCCGGTCCAGAATCCGTTCAACCAGGTTCCCGAAATCCATACCGACCCCGGCGGCGATCTCCGGCAACAGGCTCAGGGGAGTCATCCCCGGCAACGTGTTGACCTCCAGGGCGTACAGCCGCTGCTCCGGCGAGATCCGGAAGTCCACCCGCGGCGCCCCCTCGCACCCCAGCAACGCGCAGGTCCGGGCGGCCAGCCGCATGGCCTTGCGATAGAGCGGGCCAGGCAAGGGTGCCGGGAAGACGTGCGAAGCCATGCCGGAGGTGTACTTGGTCTTGAAATCGTAGAAACCCTTCGCCGGCCTGATCTCGGTGACCCCGAGAGCCTCGCCGTTGAGGATTCCCACCGTGATCTCCTTCCCGGGCACGTAACTCTCCACCAGGGCGTCCCGGTCCGATCGGCAGGCCTCGCGTACCGCCGAGGCAACGTCCCTTTGCCGGCGCACGATGGTGACTCCGATGGAGGACCCTTCGGACCGCGGTTTCACCACCACGGGCAACGGGAGCTTCACCGTCACGTGCCCTTTTCCGGCCAGCACCTGGTACGGCGGCGTGGGAATGCGGTTGCGGACCAGGACCTCCTTGGTCAGCACCTTGTCCATGCACAGCGCCGAGGCCGTCACACCCGAACCGGTATAAGGAATCCCCATGACCTCCAGCAGTCCCTGGACGCAACCGTCCTCGCCGACCTTGCCGTGAAGCGCGTTGAAGACCACGTCGATCCGCCGCTTCCGAAGCTGCGCCGGCAGGTCCGGCCCCACGTCGATGAGCGACACTCCCTTGTAACCCCGTTGCCGCAAGGCGTCGGCCACCTCCTTGCCCGACACCAGCGACACTTCCCGTTCCGCCGACGGACCGCCATACAGCACCCCCACCCGGCGGCTCCGATGGCTCCCCGATGGCGCGGTCATTGCGGCCACTCCCCGGCGAACCGGACCTCGGTCTGCAACCTGACCGAGAACCGGCTCTCCACCTCGCTGCATACCTGTTCGATCAGCCGTCTGACGTCCTGGGCCCGGGCGCCGCCGCGATTGACGATGAAGTTCGCGTGCCGCCGGGAGACCTCGGCGCTCCCCACTCGCAGGCCCTTGAGCCCAGACGCCTCGATCAGCCTTCCGGCGTGGTCGCCCGGGGGATTGCGGAACACCGATCCGAAGTTGGGATGGCCCGACGGCTGACTCTCCCGGCGCCGCGCCATGATGGCGCGCATGCGCGCATCCACCACCTCGGCCGTCTCCGGCGTAAGCACCATCCCCACGCGGGTAACCACGGCGTCCCTGGGCAGACGCGTCTCCCGATAGGAGAACCGCAGCTCCTCCCGTCCGAGAGCCAACGCCTCGCCGGCGGCGGTCATCGCGTCAACCCTGTTCACCACCCGCTCCATCTCCGATCCATAGGCCCCGGCATTCATCACCAGGGAGCCGCCCACGCTGCCGGGAATCCCCTCGGCGAACTCCAGGCCGCCCCGGCCCCGGCGCACCGCCTCCCGCACCAGCCGGCTCACCGCATAGGCCGCGCCCACCTCGGCTCCGGAGTCGTGCCAACGCACCTTGCGGAACTCGCCCCGCAACCGCAGCACGGCCCCGCGCACGCCCTGATCGCTCACCAGCAGGTTGCTGCCGTTGCCCAGCAGCAAAACCGGAACGCCGCGGCCCTCCAAAGCCCTCAGGCAGGCGCTCAAGCCGCGGCTCGTATGCGCCTCGACGAAATAGTCCGCGGGTCCGCCGACCTTGAAGGAGGTGTGACGCGACAACGGCTCGCGCACCCTCACCGCCACGCCGGCGATACCGCTCAGCTCGGTGGTCAACGGGTCGGTGGTCATTGCCTCTGTTCCCGCAAGGACTCAAGCAGCGTCTCCCCAACCTTGTGGATGTCCCCCGCCCCGAGGGTGAGGACCATGTCTCCGTCCGCAAGCCGCGGCAGCAGTCCGCCGGCCACGTCTTCCCTGGATGCAACGAACTCCACGTCCATGTGGCCCCGGCGCCGGATGGCACGATACAATTCCTCGCCGCCGGCTCCGGGTACGGGGTCCTCTCCGGCCGCATAGACACCTGTCAGGATCAGCCGGTGGGCCCGGTCGAACGCCGAAACAAAGTCGTCGAAGAGGTCTTTCGTGCGGCTGAAACGGTGCGGTTGGAACACCACCGTCAAGGGACGCCCCCAACCCTCGATGATGGCTTGCAGGGTGGTCTCGATCTCCGTGGGATGGTGTCCGTAGTCGTCCATGACCAGGACACCGCCCGCTTCTCCCTTGATCTCCGACCGCCGATGGATGCCGGCGAAAGCGCCCAGGGCCGAAGAGGCCGCGCCAAAGTCCACGCCCAGCTCCGCGGCCACGGCAATGGCCGCCAGGGCGTTGGCGACGCTGTGCCGTCCCGGCATGGGCAACGTCACCGGCCCCAACGCCTGACCGCGGTGCAGGACGGAGAACGTCGACTCCATCCGCCGGGTCCGAACGCACCGGGCGCTGAAGTCCGCGTCCCCCGCGAGGCCATAGGTGACGACACGCTTCCTGACCCGGGGGATCAAGGCACGGACCGTCGGATGGTCGAGGCAGAGCACCGCGACTCCATAGAAGGGCACCTTGTTGATGAACTCCAGGAAGGCATCCGCCAGCCCTTCCGTGGTGCCGTAGTAGTCGATGTGCTCGCGGTCGATGTTGGTCACCACCGCCACCGCCGGCGACAGCAACAGGAACGTGCCGTCGCTCTCGTCCGCCTCCGCCACCAGAATGTCGCTCCGCCCCATCTGCGCGTTGCCGGCCAGGGACCGCACCCGGCCGCCGATGACCAGGGTCGGGTCCATATCCGCGGCGGTCAGGACGTGACCGATCATCGACGTGGTGGTGGTCTTGCCGTGGCTTCCCGCCACCGCGATGCCGTGTTTCATGCGCATGAGCTCCGCGAGCATCTCGGCCCGCGGAATCACCGGGATCTGCCGCTCCTTGGCCGCCACCACCTCCGGGTTGGAGAACTTCACCGCGGTGGAGATCACCACCACCGAAAGGGCCTCGGCCAGGTTGGCGGCATCGTGGCCGATGTGGACCTCCGCCCCCAGGGACCGCAGCCGACGCGTGGCGTCGTTCTCCTGTAGATCGGAGCCGCTGATTTCGTAGCCCAGGTTCAACAAAACCTCCGCGATGCCGCTCATGCCCACGCCGCCGATGCCGACGAAGTGCACACGGTGGCGTCTCTCGAAAGCCCTTGGACCCATCATGACCACCCGGGGACGAGGGCATGGCACTCGTCCACGATTCGTTCGGCCGCATCCCCCCGGCCCATACCCGCCGCGGCCCGGCCCATGGCGTCGCGCCGCGCCGCGTCTCCGTGGAGCGCCCGGAGGGTCCCGGCCAGGCCGGCCGCGGTCAACTCCTGCTCCACGATCATCTCGGCGGCGCCGGCTTGCTGGAGCGCCACCGCGTTCAGCCGTTGATGATCGTGAGCCGCGTACGGATACGGGATCAGCACCGAGGGCTTGCCGAAGACGGTGAGCTCCGACAGGGTCGAGGCCCCGGCGCGGCAGATCACCAGGTCGGCCGCCGCGTACGCGCGGTCCATCCGTTCGATGAAGGGCAGCACCGCCGCCTCGCAGGGCAGCGGATCGTAACCCTTTCTCACCGATTCCTCGTCCGCGCGCCCGGTCTGGTGCGTGACCCGGAACCCGGCCGCGGCGTCGCCCAGATGCGCCAACGCGCCAAGGACCGCCTCGTTGATCCGGTGGGCGCCCGCGCTGCCGCCGAAGACAAGCAGGTGGAACCGCTCATCCCGCTCCAGCTCCGGCAGCTTGCGCCAACGCACCGGCGTGCCGGTGAGCACGACCTTGGCCGCGGGAAAATAGTCGACGCTCTCCCGGAAGCTCGTGAAGATCCGGGTCACCATCCTTCCCAGGATGCGGTTGGTGAGCCCGGGCCGCAGGTTCTGCTCCAGGATGGCGCAGCGGATGCGCCGCGCCACCCCGGCCAGCAGCAACGGGCCCGAGGCGTAGCCGCCGAGCCCGATGATGCATTGAGGATCGAAACGGCGGATGATGGCGAGCGAGCGCCACAGACTCAATGGAATGCCGTAGAGGCCTTCCAGCAGTCCCTTGAGGCCCCTTCCCTTGAGTCCGCGAATGGGCAACAGCTCCAACGGAAATTCCGTCTCCGGGATGACCCGGCTCTCGATGCCCCACCGGCTCCCGACGAAGAGAATGCGCACGTCTCCGTTCCGCCGGCGAAACTCCCGCGCTACGGCGAGGCCGGGAAAGAGATGTCCGCCGGTGCCGCCGCCGGCCACGATCAGTCTCATGGCCGGACCCCCCGCCGGGAGACGCCCAGGAGCATCCCGGCCACCGTCAGGTGAACCACCAGGGCGGAACCGCCGTAACTCACGAATGGCAACACCAGTCCCTTAGTGGGCACCAGCCCCATGACCACGCTCATGTGGACCAGCGCCTGAAGCCCCAGCAGCATGGTGAGGCCGAACACCATCAACCGGGTGAAGGAGTCCTCGCTTTCCAGGGCCAGCCGCATGCCGCGATACAGCAGGACACCGAAGAGTCCCACCACCAGCAGCGCGCCCCACAAACCCAATTCCTCGCCGATCACGGAATAGATGAAGTCCGTGTGCGCTTCCGGCAGGTAAAGGAGCTTCTGCCGGCTCTGTCCCAGGCCCCGGCCCCACAACTGCCCGGAGCCGAAAGCGATGTAGGACTGAATGATCTGAAAACCGCTGTTGGCGGAATCGCTCCAGGGGTCCAGGAAGGCCAGCATCCGTTTCACCCGGTAGTCGGCGGACATGATGAAGAAGGCCCCCGCCGGAAGCGCCGCCAGCGCCACCCAGGCCAGGTGCTTCACCTGACTCCCGGCGACGAACAGCATGGCCAGGGTGATGACGGCGAGGATGAACGCCGAGCCGAAATCCGGCTCCGCCAGCAGGAGCGCCACGAACACCCCGGCCACCACCAGCGGCGGCAGAACCCCGGGAAGGAAGCGCTCCAGCCGGTCAGCTCTCCTGGAAAGGCTATAGGCCAGGTACAGCACGAAGGTGACCTTGGCCAGCTCCGACGGCTGGAACACGAACGGGGCCACGCCCAGCCAACGCTGCGCGCCGCCGCGGACCACGCCGATGCCCGGGATCAACACCAGCACCAGGACGATGACCGTGACGATGAGCAGCGGTCCGGCCAGGCGCCGATAGACCGACGGCGGCACCAGCAAGGCCAGGGCGAGGCCCGCCATACCCAGGCCGGCGGCCGCCAGTTGCTTGCGGAACAGATAGGTACCGTCGCCGAAGCGTTCCTGGGAAAAGAGGTAGCTGGTGTTCAGCACCATGGTGATGCCGATGGCGAGCAGCACCACCAGGCTCACAAGCATCCAGCGGTCCATGTTGCGAATCCCGTTCATAGGGCCTGCACCAGCTCCTTGAACGCGCGCCCCCGTTCGCCGTAGTTCTCGAACATGTCGAAACTCGAGCACGCCGGCGACAGGAGCACCACGTCTCCGGCGTGGGCGGCGGCCCGGGCCTGGCGAACCGCCTCGGCGAGATCCGCCACCACCGACGTGTCGGTCAAAGCTCCCAGCGACTCTTTCATGATGCCCGCGGCCTCACCCAAAAGGACCAGCTTGCGCACCCGCTCCCGCACCAGCGGTTCCAGGTTCCGGTAGCTGCCGCCCTTGTGCACCCCGCCGGCGATCAGCACGATGGGGCCGTCGAAGCTGGCCAGCGACTTCTGAACGGCGCCGACGTTGGTGCCCTTGGAGTCGTTGAAGTAGCGCACCCCGTCGAGCTCCCGTACCAACTCCAACCGGTGCTCGATTCCCCGGAACTGCCTGGCGGCGGTCCGGATATGGCGTCCCTGGACGCCCACCGCCTTGGCGGCGCAAACCGCCGCCATGACGTTCTCGACGTTGTGGACCCCGCGAAGCCCCAGGTCCCGCAGCGGAAACCGCTCTTCGGCCCCGTCACCACGCCAGACGATGGCGTCCCCCGCGACGAAAGCCCCCTCTTCCACCTCCGACCAGCCGAAGGAGACCGTCCGGGCGTCCAGTCGAGGGCGCAGGGCCCATACCCACGGGTCGTCGCGGTTGAGCACGGCGACGTCGTCCGGGTGTTGCGCGGCGAAGATCCTGGCCTTGGCCGCGCCGTAGCTCGCCAGCCCGTCGTAGCGGTCGAGATGGTCCTCGCTGAGATTGAGGCACAGGGCCACGCGGGGGCGGAAATCCCGGACCCATTCGAGCTGAAAACTGCTGACCTCCACGACGCCCCAGTCCCAGTTTCCCGCCACGCACTCGATCAGCGGCTTGCCGATGTTGCCGCCGACGAAGACGCGCAGCCCGGCGGCTTCGAGGACGGCGGCCACGAGCCGCGTCGTCGTGGTCTTTCCGTTGGTGCCGGTAATGGCCACCATGGGAGTACGGTTGAACCGCGCCGCCAATTCGATCTCGCTCAACACCTCGATGCCGCGACGGGCGGCTTCCGCCAGCAACGGATTGTCCCGCGGCACACCGGGGCTGGGCATCACCGCCTCCACGCCGTCGAGCCAGGCCGCTTCCTCCGGGCCGAGGTGGCAGGCGGCGGACAACCGCGACAGCTCGTTTCGGGCCTGCCCCATGGCGTCGCCGGCGCGCGCGTCGGCGCCCACGACCCGCGCTCCCCGCCGTGCGAGAAACCGGGCCACCGCCAGGCCGGTGCGGGCCAGTCCCAGCACCAGGATCTTCTTGCCCTGCAATTCCATCACCGGTTGCTCGTTCGTCGCCGGCTCCATGCTCCGTGCCTCTGCCGTTCCCGTCGGACCCACTCCAGGTTTCCTCAGCGCAGCTTCAGCGTGCTCAACGCGAACAGCGCGCAAATGATCGACACGATCCAGAACCGCACGATGATCTGCGGTTCCGCCCAACCCTTGAGCTCGTAGTGATGGTGGATCGGCGCCATGCGAAAGACCCGCTTGCCGCGCAGTTTGAAAGACGCCACCTGGACGATCACCGACACGGCCTCCACCACGAAGACGCCCCCCACCACCACCAGCAGGATCTCGTTCTTGCTGATGACCGCGACGCTTCCCAGCGCCGCCCCCAGTCCCAGACTGCCGACGTCGCCCATGAACATCTGGGCCGGGTAGGCGTTGAACCAGAGAAAACCCAGGCCCGCCGCCACCACGGCCGCGCAGAAGACCGACATCTCCCCGACCCGGGACACGTAGGGGATCTGCAGGTACTCGGCGAACTTCACGTGGCCCGCGAGATACACGATGAGCGCGTAGGTGGCCGCCGCGGTCATCACCGGACCGATGGCCAGCCCGTCCAGGCCGTCGGTGAGGTTCACCGCGTTGGAGGCGCCCACCACCACCACCATCGCGAACGGGACGTACCAGAGGCCGATGTCCGGCTGCACGTTCTTGAAGAAGGGCACGGCCACCGTGCTGCTGAAATCGGGCTGCTGCAGCAGCACCACCGCCGCCGCCGCGGCCACGGCCATCTGTGGAAGGAGCTTGCTCCACATGCTTAGTCCGCGGCTGCTCTTGCGGCGGACCTTGAGGAAGTCGTCGACGAAGCCGATGGCGGCGAACCCCACGGTCACCGCCAGAGCCACCAGCACGTACACGTTGGTGACGTCCCCCACCAGCACCGTGGACAACACCAGCGACAACACGATCAGGGTCCCTCCCATGGTGGGGGTGCCCGCCTTGGCGGCATGACGATCCGGACCGTCCCCTCGGATGGGCTGCCCGATCTGCCACTGCTTGAGCGCGCGGATGAGGTACGGGCCGATGATGAACGAGAGCAGCAGCGCCACCAGCGCCGCCATGGCCGCGCGGAACGTGATGTAGCGAAACACGTTGAAGACCGGGAACGTCGAATGCAGCGGAAACAGCAGTAGATACAGCACGACGTTACGCCCCCTCGTTCTTCATGGCCGCGAGGACCTTTTCCATGGCCGCGCCACGCGAACCCTTGAAGAGGACCCAGTCGCCCTTCCGAAGCACGGCCCGCAACTCGGATGCCAGCTTGCGGTGGCTCCTGGTCACCCGCACGGCGGTCCGGTCCATGCCGGCCGCCAGCGCCCCCTGCCGGACGTCGCGGGCGAAGTGACCGAGCAGATAGAGGGCGTCCAGGCCGCTCCCGGCCGCGGTCTCTCCGACCTCGCGGTGGCAGGTGGCCTCGCCGGGGCCCATTTCCCGCATGTCGCCCAGCACCGCGACCCTCCGTCCACGTCCCGGAATCGCCTTCAGGGTTGCCAGCGCGGCTTCCATGGAAGCCGGGTTGGCGTTGTAGGCGTCGTTGATGATGCCGATGCCGTCCCAGCGCTCCACCTCCATGCGCATGGGCACCGGCCGCATCGCTTCGAGACCCTTGCGAATGGCCGCCACGTCGGCTCCGAACGCGTGCGCCATGGCCGCGGCCCCCACCGCGTTCCGCACGTTGTGCATGCCGCACAGACGCAACCGTACCGGCTCCCGCAGCCGGCCCACCCGGAGGTTGAACCGTAGCCGGCCGCCGGACAGCATCTCCGGGTCCTCGCCGCGAACGAAACCGCCGGTGCCGTAGGTCACCACCCGGCCCTGGAACCCGCGGCTTTGACGCACGACCCGGCCGTCGTCCAGGTTGACCACCGCGGTGCCTCTCGGATCCAGTCCGCGGAAGATCGCGCCCTTCTCCCGGGCCACGCCCGCGAGCGTCTTCAGCCCCGATAAGTGCGCCGGGGCCACCGAGGTAATGAGGGCCAGGTCCGGATTCGCGATGGCCGTGAGCCGCCGGATCTCTCCCGGCCGGTTGGTGCCCAGTTCCACCACCGCCGCGCGCTCCTTGCCCCGGAGCCGCAACAGCGTCAACGGTAGACCCACCAGGTTGTTGTAGTTGCCCTCTGTCTTGAGCACCTTTCCCCGTAACGGACGGTCTTCCATGCGCGTGCGTTGCAGAATGGAGAAAAGCATCTCCTTGGTGGTGGTCTTGCCGTTCGAACCGGTGATCGCCAGGACCCGCGGCGCCAGCTTCTGGCGATGGAAGTGGGCAATGTCGCCCAGGGCCCTGAGAGTGTCGCGGACGCGAATCACCGACACCCGCTTCGGGCCGGCGATGCTCCGCTGCACTAGCACGCAAGCACCCCCACGGCGCGCCGCCTCGGGTACGAACACATGCCCGTCCCGCAACTCGCCGCGGAGCGCCACGAACACGCCGTCCTTTTCCACCAGCCGGGAATCCGTGCTGATGCGACCCAACCGGCTCGCCGCACCCCGCTGCACGATGGTTCCCTTGGCGGCGCGCGCCAACTCTTCGATGGTCCAGTCCATGAACGCGTTGCACGTGTGGGCCTCATCAGCCGCCGACGCCGTGCACCTCCTCCCGCAACACCTGCCGGTCATCGAACCGAAGCCGCCGGCCGCCCACGATCTGGTAGTCCTCGTGGCCCTTGCCCGCCACCAGCAGGACGTCACCCGGAGCCGCCATGGACAGTCCGAGGCGAATGGCGGAACGGCGGTCGGGCTCCACCCGGTATCCGGCCTCCGATCCGGCGGGACCGCTTCCCTGAAGCCGTCGCATGCCCCGGCCTCGGACCCCCTCCTCGATGTCGCGGATGATTGCCAGCGGATCCTCGCCGCGCGGGTTGTCGGATGTCAGCACGACGCAATCGCTCTCCGACGCCGCGATCTCCCCCATGACCGGGCGTTTCCCGGAATCCCGGTCGCCGCCGCAACCGAACACCGTGATCAACTTCGCCCGGGTCAACCCGCGCAGGGCGCGGATGACCTTGTCCAGGGCATCCGGCGTGTGCGCGTAGTCCACCACCAGAGTGACGCCCAGCCGGTTGGGAATGCGCTCCAACCGTCCCGGCACCCGTTCGAGCCGCGACAGGCCGGCCGCAATGGCGTCCGGGCCAAGCCCCAGGGCCCAAGCCGTCCCCGCGGCCGCGAGGATGTTCTCGAGGTTGAGCTCGCCCATGAGCGGCGATACGAACTCGATGCGTTCGGGCCCGCACGCCAGGGTTCCTCTCAACCCTTCGATATCGCTCTCGAAATGGACCGGATGGATGTCCCATTGCGGCGACTTGCCGCAAGTGAGGGTCACCAGTCCGGCGTCCTCGGCCAGGCGGACGAGATCGAGGCCCCGTGGGTCCTCCGCGTTGATGACGGCGAACGGTCTCTCCTTTGCGCTGGCGGGCAGGCATTCCGTGAACAGCCGCGCCTTGCTGAGAAAATACCTCTCCATGTCGCCGTGATAGTCCAGGTGATCCCGCGAAAGGTTGGTGAACACCGCGCCGTCGAAATCGAGTCCCTCCACCCGGTGCAGGTCCAGGGCGTGCGAGGAGACCTCCATGGCGACGAACCTCACGTCCGCGCGCACCATGTCGGAAAGAAGCTCCTCGATGTCGATGGACTCGGGCGTGGTCAGAGGCGAGGGCCGCTGCCACCCGCCGTAGCGCTGACTGATGGTGCCGATGACGCCGCACGGCTCGCCGGTGGTCGAGAAGATGGCGTCGAGCAGATAGGTAACCGTGGTCTTGCCGTTGGTGCCGGTCACACCCACCAGCACGAGGCTCCGGCTCGGACGCCCAAAGAACACCGCGGCCGCGTGAGCCATGGCCACCCGTGCATCCGGCACGCGGACGCAGGCGGCTTCCGGCGGCACCGGAACGGAGCGTTCCACCACCACGGCCGCCGCCCCCCGTTTCACCGCCTCGTCGATGTAGTCGTGACCGTCCGCGAGCTGTCCCGCGAGAGCGAAGAACACATACCCGTCCCGGACCCGGCGGGAATCGCAGGCGAGACCCTGGACGGTGAGGTCCTCGAGTCCCCCCGGGTCCCGGATGTCGGACATATGCAACAGCTCCCGCAGCAGCATCGGCCTCAATCCTTCAACGTCAGCACCAGGCGGCCGCTGGCGCTGTCCACCCGCTGGTCCACCACGTAGCCGTGACCCCGGAGGACCACGGAGGCCTTGAGCCGCTTGGCCCTGTCCACGGCCTCCCGCATGCTCAGCCCGACAAGGTCCGGCCGCCCGCCATTGCCGGTGGACTTGCGATGCCGCGCGTCTCTCCGGGACACCCGTATGACGCCGCTGTCCCGTCCCGACGGAACCCCCGGCAGGAGCCGCGGGTTCGGAGTCACTCCCAGGGCGTGCAGCGCGGGCGCCGCAATCCGGCGGAACAAGGGCGCCGCGACCACGCCGCCGTAGACGTTGACCGTGGGCTCGTCCACCAGGGTCAGGAGCACGAAACGAGGCTCGTCGGCCGGCACGAAGCCAACGAATGAAGCGATCCGCTTGGTCTTGGAGTAGCCGCCGTCTTCCGGCTTCTGGGAGGTGCCGGTCTTGCCGGCCGTCTCGAACCCCGTCACGGCGGCACGCGTGCCGGTGCCGCCCTCCGCCACCACACCCTTCAGGATGCCGGCCACGGCCCGGGCCGTGGCCCTGCTGACCACTCGCCGCACCATCTCCGGCCGGTGCCGCAGCAGGACCTTGCCGTCTTCGTCCACCACGCGGTCCACCAGATGCGGCCGCATGAGCAGACCGCCGTTGGCGACGGCGGAGAAGGCCATGACCATCTGCAGCGGCGTCACCGCGACGCCCTGTCCGAAGGAGGCGGTGGCAAGGTCGATGGCACGCCACCGCTTGGGCGGCCGCACCGTGCCCGCCACCTCCCCGGGAAGATCGATGCCGGTCTTGTCGCCGAAGCCGAACCGCCGCATGTAACGGTGATACCGCTCCTTCCCGAGCTTGTCGGCCACCTTGGTCACGCCGATGTTGCTGGAAAGCTGAAGCGCCTTGGCGAAGGACAGCCAGCCGTATTCCTTGAAGTCGTGAATGGTGCGGCCGCCGTATCGATAGCGGCCGAACTCGCAGAAGATCAGGTCCTCCCGTCCCACCACGCCGTCTTCCAGCGCGGCCGCGGCCAGCACCGCCTTGAAAACGGAGCCGGGCTCGTAGATGTCGGTAATGGCGCGAATGCGCCAGCGGTCCCGATCCTGGCGGCGGAACCGGTTGGGATTGAAAAACGGGTAGCTGGCCAAGGCCAGTATCCCGCCGGTGAACGGATCCGCCATCACCACCGTGCCGCCCTTGGCGCGAAACCGTTTGACCGTCGCCTCCAGATGCTTTTCGGCGAGATGCTGCAGCGTCGTATCGAGGGTCAGATGCACGTCCGCCCCGGGGGCGATGTTGAGGTCGTCCAGACCCGTCACCAGGACACGGCGGCCCAGGGCGTCCCGCTCCACCACCGAGGAGCGGGCCCGGCCTCGGATGTAGCGGTCGTAGCTCCGCTCGACTCCTTCCAGTCCTTGCGCGTCCCTTCCCACCAGACCCAGCGTCTGTCCGGCAAGATGACCCTGGGGATAGTAGCGTTTCGGCTCGTCGGACAACCCGATCCCTTCGATTTTCAGGGCCTTGACCCGTTGCACCTCGCGCGGCGTGACCTGGCGTTTGAGCCAGACGAACGGCTGGTCGGAGGTGACCCTGCGGCGGACCTCCCGGGGCTTCATGTCCAGCGCACGCGCGAGCGCCGGCACGGTTTTCTTGGACGACTTGAGCCGCCGGGGCCTGACGTACACGGACTGGGACTCGACACTGATGGCCAACGAGTCTCCGTTGCGGCTCAGGATGGTGCCGCGCTTGGGCACGAAGATCCTCTCCTGGAGGTGCTGCCTCTCGCCCAGTCGCGCCAGCCGCTCGCCGTCGAACGCCTGCAGATGGATGGCCCGCAACGCCACCGCCAACAGCAGCGCCAACAGCAGACCGCCGGTCAGCCGCAGCCGGAACCGCAGTTTCCTGGAAGGATCTTGTGCCTCTTGCCCCGTCACGGAAGCACCACCACCTGCCCGCTTTCGGGATCCCTCAGTCCCAACCGCCGCCGCGCCATGGTTTCGAGGCGCTCCGGCGCGGTCAGGCTTGCCAGCTCCAGTTTCAATTCGCGATTCGTCTGCTCCAGCCGCCGCTCCAGCTTGGAGGCGGTGGAGAGTACGTAACCCAGTTGCACGACCCGCAGGCGCTGCCACACAAGCAGAAGGGCCAACGCCACCAGGAAACAACTCAAGATGATGGGAAGCAGCGTATCCTTGCGGCGCGACGGCACCCTGGCTTCGGCCACCTTCTGCCGGTCAAGAACGCCTGTTGCCGTGGTCGGTTCCGGTCGGGACTTGAACATGGTCCTTTCCTCACACGCCGCGCGGTGGCCCAAGCGCCGGCGCGTTATACCCTTTCGACCGCCCTCAGCCGGGCCGAGCGCGCCCTGGGGTTCGCCTGCATCTCTTCGAGGCTGGGGACCCGCGGCTTGCGGGTGAGGGCCGTTGCCTTGCGCACCCAACCGCACACACACGCCGGCAGGCGCGGCGGACAGACACAATCGAGGCTCCACTTGTGAAACGCGCGCTTGACCAGCCGGTCCTCCAGCGAGTGAAACGAAATGATCACCAGGCGCCCCTTGGCGCACAACAACTCGTAGGCCGATTCGAGAAACCTCTGGAGATTCTCCAACTCGCGGTTCACCGCGATGCGAACCGCCTGAAACGTCCGGGTGGCCGGATGAGTCATGGGCGTGCGGGCCTTCCGGGGCCGGCGCGTCGAGCGCCCTATGGCCCGGGCCACCGTGTCCGCCAGTTGCCGCGTCGAATCGATGACCCGCTTGCGGCGTTGGGCGTCAATGGCCCATGCGATCCGCCGCGCCCGCGGCTCGTCGCCGAAATCCCGGATGATTTTCTCCAACTCCGCGACCGGCAGGCTGTTCACCAGATCATGGGCGTCCACCGGTTCGCGGCGGTCCATGCGCATGTCCAGTCTGGCGTCGCTGACGAAGGCGAAGCCGCGTTCCGGCGTGTCGAGCTGGTAGGAGGACAGGCCCAGATCCAACAGCATGCCGTCCACGCCCGGCCAGCCAGCGTCCTCCAGGACTTCCCGCGCCTCGGTGAATCCCGTCCGGCGCAGCATCACCCGGTCGCCGAAGCGGGCCAACGCTTGTCCGGCGGCGTCAATGGCCTGATCGTCCCGGTCCAGGCCCAGGAGCGCCCCGTCCGGGCATGACTGACGCAGTATCTCCAGCGCGTGTCCACCTCCCCCCACGGTTCCGTCCAGATACCTTCGCGCCGGCTTGGGCGCGAGCATCTCGAGAACCTCGCGAAGCATCACGGGCTGGTGTGCGTAGTCCATGTGACGGGCCGTTAGTGACAGGTGGCGGCGCCCTCCCAATCGTCGTCGAAGCTCTCGATGGCATCGTCGAGGGAAGAGTAGAACTCGAAGATCCCGTCCATGCCCACCACCCGGAAGATGTCCTTCAGATGGGGATGCATGCCCGAGAGCTTCAGGTCGCCGTTCATTTCGCGCAACAGCCTGAGACGGTCCAGCAGAACCCCGATGCTCAGGTAGTTGATGTGATCGACCGCCTTGAGATTCAGAACGACCTTCAGACGTTCCTTCTCGATCAGACCCCCGATCATGTCCTTGATCCGCACCATTTCCCGGAGGTCGATATCGCCATTGACGTCGATGACGGCGATATCCTGTATGGCCTTCCTGTCGAGTCCGATCATGGATCGTTCCTTTCTTCCGGTCGTCTCCGGCTCACAGACCCAAGTCCGAAAAGGAGTCCGGATCTTCCATGAGTTGCTCTTCAGCCTCCGTAAACACCTTGTCCCAGGCGTCCATGTCCCAGATACGAAACTTTTCGCCGGCCGACACCAGCATGACGTCGCGCTTGAGCTCGGCGTACTTGCGCAGCGTGGGCGGGATCAGGATGCGTCCGTGCGGATCCACGGCGCATTCCGTCGCCCCGCCCAGGTAGTAGGTCTGAAACCGCACCATGCGGGCGTCGAACTTGGGTTTCTGGCGTACGGCCTCCTCCAGCGCCAGCCACTCGTCCAGTGGATAGACATCCAGGCAGCGCTTGGAGCTGACGACGAAATTTGTGATAATAAGGCGTTCGTCACCTTTGCCCAGGAGGACTTCACGATACTTCGCCGGTATGCTCAGGCGCCCTTTGGTATCGACCGTATGCTCGTATCTTCCGCGAAACATGCTGACACCACATGGGATGGACACTCCATGGGCTTTTATCCCACTTTATCCCACCTGACGCGAATATAGCCAGACCATTTCGCGCCTGTCAACACAAAAACGTCATATTTCGCGGCACGAACACGTGCCCGAAAACGCCAAAAGAATCGGCTTTTGAACTACATCTGGTTGTAGTCGCAATACAAAAAGCGAATCGTCTACAAGATGTGGGTTTGGGAGACGAACAGGGGTCTTGTCCAGCGGCGGGGAATCAAGGCGTTTTTGACGCGGGAAAATGGGGGAACAGCGGATCGTTAAGCCGGATTCTGTCGCGCTTCCCAACAGGAAACGGGACGGTCATTCATCTTGCCCCGTGATTGCTCACGGGGTCCAGCGACCTTACCCGAGGGCTTTCGGGCGGACGACCCGGCCCTCCTATTTGGTCTTGCTCCGGGTGGGGTTTACCATGCGCCCGCCATCACTGACGGACCGGTGAGCTCTTACCTCGCCTTTTCAACCTTACTCGACGGTCCGGTCAGGCCGGGATCCGCCGGGCGGTGTGTTTTCTGTGGCACTTTCCCTCGATCGCTCGAGGCCGCCGTTAACGGCCACCCTGTCCTGTGGAGTCCGGACTTTCCTCCTCCGCGTAGACCGCGGAAGCGACCGTCTGATCCACTGTGCCCCGAGACTCAGTTTCCTGATTACGCGGTAAAGTTGCAACCCCTGCGGAGGCCGGCTGGCAAGAAAACGTGCAGCCTGCTAGGGCTGGCCCCCCTGTTCCGGGGCCGGCGGGTTGTAAAAGAGGATGCGTTGGCAGCTCGGACAGAGATTCACGCGCTCGTTGCGCAGCACGTCGTTCCATAGTTGCGGCGGGATGTTCATGTAACAGGCCTGGCATATGGCCGACGACACCGCCACCACCGCCGTGCCGCCGCGCCGGTCGAAAAGCAGCTCGTACTTGCCCATGAGATCGTTGCTGAGGCGGGATGCCGTGGCATCGCGCGATTCCCGCGTCAAATCGATCTGCTGATCGATCTCGGCGATCTCCTTCTGCAAGGGCCCTTTTTTCTCGTTCCAGTCGTTGCGGAGGGCGGTCAACTCGTCCTCTTTCTGCTTGAGGACTTCCTCTTGGGCCTCCAGGTCGGTCATGACTTCGATCAGCTCCTCCTCCACGATGCCGTTGGACTCCTTGATCGCTCCGATCTCCCGCTGAAGCGCCTGCAATTCCTTGATACTCTTGATCTGGCTCATGCGCATGCGCTTGTCGGTGGCCTTCCGGTTGGCGTCGAGTATGGTCTGTTCCTTGGCTTTCCGGACCGCGTCCTTTTCCTCCCAGGCCTCCCTCAGCGTCTTGACCTCGGCCGCCAGACCGGCAATTTCGCCCTCGGACCTCTCGATTTGGTCGAGTCGTTCCGTCCGGGCGGTCCGGTGCCTCTTCACTTCCAGATCGATGCCCTGAAGCACCGCCAAGGTTTCCAACTGCTCGCGCAACACGTTACCCTCCCGTCGCCGGACTCGGGATAAAAAAAGAACCGCACCAGCGGGTGCAGTTCTTTCGATTCCGGTCTCGGCTGTCTGATCGTGTCGGATTGGTCCTTACGTTCATGCTTGAACGGTATCGTATCGATCTTCCATGAGATTGTCAAAGGGGAGTAAAACGAACCTTCCGGTACGGCGAATTCGTCACAGACCGAGCTTGCCGGGATTCATGATGCCCCTGGGATCCAGACAGCGCTTCACCGAGCGCATCAGCTCCAGGTTGTCACCGTGCTCATGGCTCATGAACGGGGCCAGCTTGACTCCCACGCCGTGGCAATACTCCACCGACCCGCCGAAACGGTGGACGGCTCGCAACAGGGCGGCGACGGCGTCCCCCAACTCCGCCCGGGCCTGGTCCCCGCCTTCCTTGGACAGCCGCAGGGAGAAGAGCTCCGGCCCGGTCCAGAGCCCGCTCTCCCGGAAACAGACGTTGCCCGCGGCGGCCATGGCGATGGCTTCTTGCCTGAAGGCCAGCACTTGGGAAGCCGGCAAGGCGACGTGCACCCAATCCTGGTGGATTCCGGCGTCGCTTCGTTTCCGGCGCTCGCGGCGGTTGGCGGCGAACCGCCGGGCGGCCGCGTGCCGTTCCCGCCAAAACCGTCGGGCCTTGTCCGGGGCCAGCCTGCTGCCGCCTCGGTCGCGGCACGCCGCCAGGGCCGCCCCTTCCTCCGCGGCCACCACCTCCGCCTTTCCCTCGAATCCGAGATAGAGGATCGACGGCCCTTGGGGATCCTCCGTCTCATCCCCGTAGTCGAGCAGCATCGGGCGCAAGCCGGCGGCGGAGAACGCCAGGACGGCCTCGAACCCCCGGGCAAAGGAGTCGAACCGGACGGCCTGGAGCGACCTCGCCTCCGGAACCGGGTAGACCCGGAGGGTCACCTCGGTGAGAATCCCGAAGCAGCCCTCCCCGCCGATGAACAGGTGATTGAGGTCGATTCCGGTGGAGCTCTTGGTGACGCCGCGGGTGCGGCACACCCGGCCTTCGGGCAACACCGCCTCGACCCCCAGCACCTGGCTCCCCACGGAGCCGTACTTGCCGCCGCGGTAGCCGAGGCTGTTGGTGGACACGGCCCCGCCCACCGTGGCCACCGGAACCGTCCAGGGATCGTGACCCAGCATGAGCCCGGACCGTTGCAGCTCCGAGTCGAGGGACTCCAGCACCGTGCCGGCCTGGACCCGGACCGTGAACGACGCCGTGTCGATCTCCAGCACGGCGTTCATCCGCCGGAGGTCCACGACGATGCCGGGGACCAGCGAAGCCGCCGCCCCCATGAGCCCCGAACCGCCGCCGTAGGGGACCAGCGGAACGCGGAACTGGTTAGCCACGTCCACGACGGCCTGCACCTCTGCCGTGGAGGCGGGGGTGCAGACACAAAGCGGGTGTACGGGAACGATGGGGTGCGAGGGATGGATGCGGCTTCGGCTCAACGCATCCCAGGCGTGCAGGTCCAGTTCGTCCGGGTCCGTGAGGACGGCGCCTGCGCCCAGCAACGCGGCGAGCCGGGCGACGGTATCGGCGTGTCTCTTGACGGATTCGGGTGCCGTTTGTTGCCCTAAGTTGCGTCCTTCGACTTCGCTTCGCTACGCTCAGGACGAACGGCTCGATTTCTCAGGACCGTTCGTCCTGAGCGTAGCGAAGCGAAGTCGAAGGACGCAAATCCAACAGGCTCCTAGTGCATATTCTGGCCGCCGTCCACCACCAGGGTCTGGCCGGTCATGAAATCGGCCAGCGGGGAGCACATGAACAGGACGCCGCCGACCAGGTCCTGGGGCACCTGGACCCGCTTGATGGCGCGCTGGCTGATATTGCTCTGGCGCATCTTGAGGATCTCCTCGGTGGGATTCACCTCGGACAGCGTCGACCCGGGGCACAGAATGTTGACCTGGATGTTGTCGTCACCGACTTCCCGCGCCAGGGTGCGGCTGAAACCCATGACGCCGGCCTTGGAAGCGACGTAGTGAATGCGTCCCGGAGGGCCTGAAAGCGCCGTGCCCGAGGCGACGTTGACGATCTTGCCGGACTTCTGCTGGCGCATCTGCGGCAGCACCGCGCGGCAGCAGAGGAACACGCCCTTCAGGTTCACGGCCATGAGCCTGTCCCACTCCTCGAGGCTGATCTCCTCGATGAGGCCGCGGCTCATGGGAATGGTGGCGAAGATCGACGCGTTGTTGATGAGCACGTCCACCCGGCCGAAGCGTTCGATGGTCTTGGCGACCATCTGCTTGGTGGACTCTTCGTCGGACACGTCGACCTGCACCGACATGGAACCGGCCTCGCTCAACTTCGCCAAGTCTCCCGCCACCTTCTCCGCCGCGTCTCCGTCGATGTCCGCTACCACCACCCGGGACCCGGACCTGGTGAAGCCCTCGCAGTAAGCCGCGCCGATACCGTGTCCTCCGCCCGTGACGATCACCACCTTGCCCTGCAACCCTTCGATCATGAGTGCTCCTCTCCAGCCTCGCCGGCTGCCCGCATGACCGCGGGTGTTCGGTACGGCCGTGAAACGATTATGGCACTGCTCTATCGGGAAACCGCGGCCACTGTCAAGCGACGCGGGGGGGCTCGAAAACCGCCCCCGCGAGACCTGTACCGGTCCTGACCGGAGCGGATTTGTACGCACTATCAAATCGTGTTAACGCAACTCCGATGGCGCGATATCGAGTAGCGGTGGACACCGGAGGAACCTTTTCCGACTTTGTTTTCTTCAACGAGGACAGCGGCGAGATCGGCATCACCAAGGTGCCGTCGACCCCCAGGGAACCGTTCCAGGCGGTGCTCAACGGGGTCCAGGAGCTGCTCGATCAGGGAGTGCCGGCCGGGGACGTGAGCTTCTTCTCCCACGGCACCACCGTGGGCACCAACGCCCTGCTGGAGGAGAAGGGGGCGGTCACAGGCCTGCTGGTGACCGAAGGCTTCCGCGGCATCTACGAGGTCATGGAGCAGAGCCGGGGCTACGGGCCGGTGACCTACGACCTGTTCTTCGAGAAGCCCCGCCTGCTGGCCAGCCCGTACACCACCGAGGAGATCCGCGAGCGGGTAGACTTCCAGGGCCGGGCGCTGACCCCGGTGGACCTCGATCAGGCGGCGGAAGCCGTCCGCCGTCTCAAGGCCAAGGGCGTCGAATCCGTGGCCGTGTGCTTCCTGTTCTCCTTCCTCAACCTCGAGCACGAGCTGGCGGTGAAGGAAATCATGGCCGAGGAGTTCCCGGAGGCCAGCCTGTCGCTGTCGTGCGAGGTGCTGCCGCAGATCCGCGAGTTCTTTCGGATGAGCACCACCGTCATCAACGCCTACATCGCGCCGGTGATGAGCGCCTACCTGAACCGGCTGGAGGCCCGCCTGAGGGACATGGGGATCGACACGCCCCAACTCTACATCATGCAGTCCAACGGCGGCGTGTCCACGTTCAAGACCTCGGCGCGCATACCCGTGGCCACGGTGCTCTCCGGGCCCGCGGGGGGCGTCATCTCGTCCCTGGGCGTCAGCGGCAAGGTGGGCATCGACAACATCATCACCTTCGACATGGGCGGCACCAGTTGCGACGTGGCGCTGATCCACGAAGGCCGCCCGGTGGTCACCACCCAGGGCCGCATCAGCCAGCGGCCCATCAGCCTGCCCATGCTCGACATTCACACGGTGAGCGCGGGCGGCGGCACCATCGCGCGCATCGATTCGGTGGGGGCGCTCCAGGTGGGACCCGACAGCGCCGGCGCCGACCCTGGCCCCATCTGCTACGACCGGGGCGGCGAGAACGCCACCGTCACCGACGCCAACGTCATCCTCGGCGTGCTCGATCCGGACCACTTTCTCGGCGGACGGCTCACCCTCGACAAGTCCAAGGCCGAGAGCCTGGTGGAGGAAAACATCGCCAGGCCCTTGGGCCTGAGCCTCCACGAGGCCGCGGACGGCATCCTCAAGATCATCAACGTCAAGATGGAAGAGGCCATCAAGGCGGTGTCGTCCCAGCGCGGCTACGACATCCGCGAGTTCACCCTGGTGGCCTTCGGCGGCGCCGGCCCCATGCACGCCGGCCGGCTGGCGCTGGACCTGGGCATCCCGACGCTGCTGGTGCCGCTGACGCCGGGGGTCAACTCGGCCCTGGGCCTGCTGATGTCGGACGTGAAGCACGACCACATGCGCTCCAAGCTGGCGCCGATGCAGGAGCTCCAGCCTGGCGACATCAACAGCCTGTTCGATCAGCTCATGCAGCAGGCGCGGGAAGAACTGTCCGGAGAAGGCTTCTCGGACGAAGACATCGTGCTGACGCCATACCTGGACCTGCGCTACGCCGGGCAGGGCTACGAACTGACGGTGCCGTGCCCGTACCCGCCGTTGAAACCGGAGGACATGGAGCTGGCGCAGCAGCGCTTCCATGAGGCACACGAACAGGCCCACGGCCACAAGGCCGAGTCCGAGCCCGTGGAACTCGTGAGCGTGCGGCTGGTGTCCGAGGGGCGGGTGCCCCAGACCCGTCTGTCGCCGTTCCAGGCCACGGGGGCAAGCGTGGCCGACGCCCGCACCGGCGAGCGGCGGCTCTTCTTCGGACGCGACCTGGGTTTCCAGGACACTCCCATCTACGACCGGGACCGGCTGGAGCCGGGGCACGAGCTTGACGGCCCCGCGGTGGTGGAGCAGATGGACACCACCACCGTCATTCATCCGGAACAACAGGCGCGGGTGGACGACTACAAGAATTTGATCATCACGGCGAAGGGGTAGCGGGATGGCGTCCTTCGACTTCGCTTCGCTACGCCTGTCCTGAGCCTGTCGAAGGGCTCA
>Ga0209020_1000937_pt1 | contig 32505 bp, 32 predicted proteins | sample PinacodermBB_FD_187298 | JGI IMG/M metagenome (GOLD analysis project Ga0209020, IMG submission 187298) | Host-associated microbial community of the marine sponge Aplysina aerophoba from Gulf of Piran - sponge pinacoderm, lysed by bead... | ecosystem: Host-associated > Porifera > Sponge >... | reverse complement strand
GAGCGGCGCCTCGCTGATCACAGCACCGGCAGCCGCCACACCGGCCCAAAGATCGCGATGACGCTTCGGATACACGACATCGACCCCGCTGCCCACCACTGCCAACGGCGCAGCCCCGTCGGCGAGCAGCGCGCCCCGGTGCGCTTCGCCATCGATGCCCAGCGCCAGGCCCGAAACCACAACCACCCCCGCCTGCGCCAGGCCCAAACCAATCTCGCGCGCCACCTCCCGGCCGATCGACGACGCACGGCGGGTGCCGATCACAGCCACATGCGGCAGCTGTGGATCGGGCAGGGTGCCGCAACAGAAGATCAACGGCGCCGGGTCGACGTCGTCGAGGAGCCGGAGCGGATGCGTCGGATCGCGCAGCGTGCTGACCCGGGCACCAGCTGCGTCGAGGTCGCGCGACAGTGAGTTGAGGTCAATGCCCCGCAGTTCCCGCTGCCACTGCACAAGCACCTCCACAGGAGCAACCTCGTGGCCGAGCGCAGCCGAGTTGACCGCCTCGAAGGCCTCGCCTACCGAACGCTGTTCAAGCAGATTGTGGAGGCGCAGCGGTGTGGCCCCTCCCAACGAGCCGAGAGCAGCAGCCTGTGTGTCTTCACGCATCGAAGCTGCCCATCGGAGGACGCACCCGAAAGCCGATGGCCGAGTAGACATCGCGGGCACGCAACGCGGGCCCGGCATCGTCGAGGTCGCGGATCGTGCGCGCAACAGCACGGACCCGCATCGCGCCGCGGGCGCTCAGACGACCGTCTGTCAGGGCCTGGTGCAGCACGTCGGTCGCCTCAGGCTCGAGCGGTGCAGCATCCTCGAGCTGCTCACGGCTGAGCGCCGCGTTGGTCCGCGCGCCGCGGCTCAACGCCAGCTCGCGCACCCGCGCCACCCGCTGCGCCACGACGCTGGAGGACTCGCCAGGCTCTCGTTCAAGGAGTGCTGTCGGCGACGGGCGGTCGACATGCACCATCACGTCGAGCCGATCGAGGACCGGTCCCGAGATGCGCCGCGAATAACGCATCCGGGCCGAGGGTCCGCAACGGCAGCTGACCGAACCGCCCTCCCCGCAGGGACATGGGTTCATCGCCGCGACGAGCAGGACATTGGCCGGATGCTCCCGCATGCCGCCGCTGCGGGCCACCCGCACCACACCCTCCTCGAGGGGTTGGCGCAACCCGTCGAGGACACTGGGGGCGAACTCTCCGAGCTCGTCGAGGAACAGCACGCCCTCGGTGGCCACGCTGATCTCGCCGGGCAGCACCCGCCCCGACCCGCCCCCGACGAGCGCGGCCATGGAGGCCGAATGATGGGGTGCGCGAAACGGCGGGCGGCGGACCAGGCCGGACCCCGGAAGCCGGATCGCGGCAGCGCTGTGGACCCGGGTGACGAGGCGGGCCGCCTCTGCTGAAAGGTCTGGCAGCAACCCCGGAAGACGACGGGCCAGCATCGTCTTGCCGCCTCCGGGCGGACCGATCAACAACAGGTGATGACCCCCCGCTGCGGCGATCTCCAGAGCCCAGCGTGCGCTCGCCTGACCCCGGACGTCGGCCAGGTCCGGCTCGTCGGCAACCTCCTCCTCACAGCGCGGCGGCTCCACATGAGGCCACGGCAATCCCTCAGTGACCGCATCGACGATGTCGCGCAAGCAGTGAACGGGACGGACCCGGTCTGCGGCGCCGAGCGCCGCTACCCCGGCGTCGGCAGCCGCCACGATCACCCGATCGGTCTTCAGCACATCGACCATCGGAAGGATTCCCGGAACCGGTCGCAGCGAACCGTCGAGCCCCAGCTCCCCAACCGCAGAAATACTGGAGAGCGACTCCAAGGGAATCTGCTCCGAGGCCGCCAAGATCCCGAGACCGATGGGCAAATCGAGGCCTGCACCGACCTTGCGGACACAGGTCGGTGCCAGGTTCACCGTGATCCGCTGCATGGGCCAGCTGAGATCGCTCGACTCGACGGCCGCGCGGACCCGGTCGCGGGCCTCGCGGCACGAGGCATCGGGGAGGCCCACAATGGTGAATGCGGGGAGGCCGTTGGTTACGTGGACCTCGACATCGACAGCAGCACCGTCGATGCCGTCGAGGGTGGACGATGGAATGGAAGCAAGCATAAGACAAGCCTTTCAAAGGGAACAAAAGGCTGTCTTTCGCAAACAGCGAGCGTGGCCAAGACACTAGGCCAAGGGGTGTGACACCGCTCAGCCGAGCACCTCTCTGGTGTATCGAGTGACCGCCGCAATCTGCCGATCCGTCAATCTCTCGACGAAGGAGGGCATTGTACCGCTGCCGTCGGCGACAACCGCAACCTGGTCGTCGAATTCGGGATACGCCTCAACGACAGCTCCACCGTCGAGGCGCGGGCCCTGCCCGCCTCCGCCGCTGCGCCCATGACACGCTGCACAGTGCTTGGCGTAGACGGCACGTCCGTCGGCCAGAACCGGGTCCGGCTGCCCGTCGGGCCCGAGCGGGACTTCCGGCGGGTCGCCCGCGCATGAGCCCAGCAGCACCCCGACCACAAGAATCCCAGGAACCAGCCTGCGCACGGCGACTCCAACCACGTTGAGACAGACTCGACAGACCATACTGGCAGGATGGGAATGGACCCCGCTCGCCCACACCGCCGCCGTCCGACCGACTACCTGTACGTGGCGGCCGGCCTGTTGGCAGCGGCGCTGCTGGTGCTGTGGGCGGTGCTCGGCTGATGGACGACCCCGAATCACACGGCGAGGTCAACGTCAAGTTCCTGCAGCCGTACCAGGCGCGCAAGAGCTACATCTGCCCGAACTGCAACCGCGGCATCTCGCCGGGAACGAGCCACTACGTCGTCGTTCCCGTGCATGCGCCCGACCTGCGGCGGCACTGGCACCGCGGCTGCTGGGACGGCAGGCGCACACGCACACCTCGCCGCTGACCAACACCTCGCCGCTGACCGACAACTGTCGCTGACCGACACCCCGCCGCTGACCGACACCTCGCCGCTGACCAACACCTCGCCGCTGACCAACACCTCGCCGCTGACCAACACCTCGCCGCTGACCAACACCTCGCCGCTGACCGACACCTCGCCGCTGACCGACAACTGTCTCAGAACGCGCCGGCGACGACTCTGACCTGCCCGGCAACGACTGAGGCCACATCGAAACGCAGGCGACCACGGCGCCCATGCCGGTCGAGCCACGACAAGGCAGTACGGCGCACCAGTTGCTGCTTGCGCGGACCGACCGCTTCCAACCCGCTGCCGAAGCTGTTTGACGAACGCGTCTTCACCTCGCAGAAGACAATCTCATCGTTGCGACCCAGCACGAGGTCGATCTCACCGCCCTTGATCCGCCAGTTCCGATCGAGTACTTCGTACCCGTCGGATTCGTACCTGCGAGCGACGAGGTCCTCGCCCCAACGCCCCAATGCGACCCGTGATCTGTCCATCTCCCGACTGTAGGGAGGCCCTGTGACAACGCTGTCGCGGCACCCGCGCGACTGCGGGCCGCCGACTAGTTGTCGCGCTTCTCCTTGACCCTGGCAGCCTTGCCGATCCGATCGCGCAGGTAGTAGAGCTTGGCCCGCCGAACATCGCCGCGGGTCACCCGCTCGATCCGTTCCACTATCGGGGTGTACAGCGGGAACGTGCGTTCGACGCCCACGCCGAAACTCAGCTTGCGGACCGTGAAGGTCTCGCGGATTCCGCTGCCCTGCCTGCGGATCACCACACCCTCGAAGACCTGCGTGCGAGCACGGTTGCCCTCCATCACGCGGACATGGACCCGGAGTGTGTCGCCAGGGCCGAAGTCGGGGATGTCATCCCGTTCAATGAGGTTGTCGATGACGTCTGTGGGCTGCATCTCAGGCTCCGCGGCAGTGCGAACAAGGGAACGGCCGCCCAGAGGTCGAACGGACTGAACAGCAAGCCTAGAGGCGACTCGTCGAACCACCACCCCCCTGGGGGCCAAGAAGCTCGAATTCTTCCAACAGCTCCCGGTCATCGGCGCTCAGGCCGCCGCGCTCGGCAATGAGGTCAGGGCGACGGTCGATCGTGCGGCGCAACGACTGGGCTCTGCGCCAGCGCCGCACACGACCGTGGTCGCCCGAGCGCAGAACCTCCGGCACCGCCCAGGTGCGGAACTCCGCGGGCCGGGTGTACTGCGGGTACTCAAGCAGGCCGTCGCTGAACGACTCCTCCGTCGTGCTGTCGGCATTGCCGAGCACCCCCGAGACGAGCCGGCCGACCGCCTCGACAATGAGCAGAGCCCCGACCTCGCCGCCGGCGAGGACCACATCGCCCACCGACACTTCATCGTTGACGAGGTGCTCCCGCACTCGCTCATCAACGCCCTCGTAACGGCCGCACAACAGCGAGAAACCGCCCGTCCCAGCCAATTCAGACGCCATGGACTGGTCGAAGCGCCGCCCCGCGGGAGACAAGTAGAGCAGTGGTCTGGGAGGGTCGACGGCCTCCACCGCGGCAAACAGCGGCGCCGGTGACATCACCATCCCCGCCCCGCCTCCGAAAGGGGCATCGTCGACGGACTGATGCACCCCGGTTGCGTGCGTGCGCAGGTCGTGTACTCGCACGTCGAGGCGGCCCTCACGGCGTCCCCTGCCGATCACCGACTCACTGGCGAACGAGTCGACCATCCCGGTGAAGACGGTGAAGACATCGATGCGAAGCGCTCTCACGATGGTGTCCCGGGTGCAGAACCACTGTCGCCCGCATCGTTCATCAGATCGAAAATGCCGTCAGGCGCCTCAACCGCGATCCGTTCGCCCGGGGTCAGTCCAGTCACGAAGGCGACCGGCACGAGTGCTCCGCTGTCCAGTTCAAGCAGGTCGCTCGCAGGGTTCTGCACCACTTCGGCCACAACGCCGCGACGGGTGCCGTGCTGGTCGATGACCTCGGCGCCGATCAGTTCGTGCACCCACAACTCCTCGGGGTCGTCAAGGGGCTCAGCGTAGAGGAGGGTGCCGCTCAGCGCCTCCGCGGCGTTGCGGTCAGCGACACCGTCGAAGGCCACGATCCAGGCACCCTTATGAGACCTGGCGGTGCGGACCACGAGCTCGCGGTCCGCAGAGGCCAGCACAGCACCGGTGCTCAGCCGTTCGGTCCGATTCGTTGTCAACGAGACCACCACGTCGCCGCGTACTCCGTGGGGGCCGGTGACGCGGCCCACTTCGAGCATCAGAGTTCGCGCGGCCCCTTAATCGACGAACTCCACTTCGATGGAAGTGCCCTCCTCGTAGCCGGCGGCCCGCACCACAGTACGAATCGCACCCGCCACGCGGCCGCGCCTGCCGATCACGCGGCCCATGTCTCCTTCACCGACGGTCACATCAAGGCGGAGCCTGTCTTCGTATCGTGAGGCCTCCACGTTGACCGCACTCGGATTCTCAACCATCTGCTTGACGACGTATTCACAGACCGCCTGCGCTGATTCTGCCGACATCGTCAGCCACCTCCATCGGTTTGGGAGTCACTGGCATCGGCGTCACTCCCCTCAGCGGCACCCTCGGACGGCGCTGATTCTGCTGGCGCTGACTCTGGCGGCGCTGACTCTGCCGACATCGACTCTGCTACCGCTGACTCTGCCAGCATTGACTCTGCTACCGCTGACTCTGCCAGCATTGACTCTGGCGGCATTGAATCTGGCGGGATTGACTCTGCCGGCGACGCGGTGACCGGTTCAGACTTGTCGGCGTGAATCTCCCAGGCACCCGAGATCTTCAACAACTTCTCGACACGATCAGTCGGCTGAGCACCGTGGCGGAGCCAATGCAGCGCACGGTCGTTGTCGATCTTGACGACCGAAGGATGCTGACGCGGCTCGTAAGTGCCGATGATCTCGATGAAGCGCCCGTTGCGGGGCGAGCGCGAGTCTGCGGCGACTACGCGATATGTGGGCTGCTTCTTCTTGCCCATCCGCATGAGGCGGAGCTTGACGGCCATCTGGTCTCTGTTTCTCTTGAGGACTTATCTTCTCTTGAGGACTTGTCGTCGCTGACTTGCGAAGATCGTGAGCGCGAGCGACTGCTCAATTCAATCTCCGCCAGCACACAAATTACAACCTTGAGGGCCAACAACGCATCCGGCCGCTCAAAACCCGCCGACGCGGTCTTCGAGCCCCGGCAGCGCCAACGGTGCCTTGGGCACCTTGGCCGGACCCTTCTCGGTGATGCGCCCGCCACGCCTCTGCCTGCCCTTCCTGCCTCTGTTGCGTGCCTTGGGGGCGACCTTGTTGGCACCGGATCCGGAAAACTGCTTCATCATCTGACGCATCTGCGAGAACTGGTCTATCAGTTGCCTGACTTCGGTGGGCTGCACACCTGCACCGTTGGCGATCCGCAGCCGCCGCGACCCGTCGATGATGTCGGGCGCGACCCGCTCAGCGGGGGTCATGGAGTGGATTATCCCCTCGATGCGAGCCAGGTGACCGTCGTCGATCTCGGCGTCGCGGGCCTCTTTGGGGATGCCCGGGATCATTCCGACAAGGTTCCCCAGCGGACCCATCTTCTTGATCTGCTGCATCTGCTCGAGGAAGTCCTCGAGCGTGAAGGTGCCGTCGAGCAGCCGGGCCGCAGCCTGTTCAGCCTGTTCGGCCTCGAAGGCCTCCTCAGCCTTCTCGATGAGCGTCTCGACGTCTCCCATGCCGAGGATGCGGCTGGCCAGACGATCTGGATGGAAGGTGTCGAAGTCTTCGATCTTCTCACCCGTCGACGCGAACGCGATCGGCTTGCCGACGACTTCCTTCACCGACAGCGCCGCTCCGCCGCGGGCGTCGCCGTCGAGCTTGGTGAGGATCACGCCGTCGAGGGCGAGGGCCTCGTCAAAGGACCTCGCCATGGTGACCGCGTCCTGGCCGGTCATGGCGTCCACCACCAAGAAGGTGTAATGGGGACGGACCGCCGAGGAGACATCGCGGATCTCAGCCATGAGCTCGGTGTCGATGGCCAACCGCCCCGCGGTGTCGACGATCACCACGTCGCGGGCGGTGCGGGTGGCTTCCTTGATCGCCCTGCGGGCCACTCTAGTCGGACGGGAGGTCTCAGAGAAGACGGGGACATCGATCTGCGCTCCCAGGGTGCGGAGCTGTTCCACGGCTGCGGGCCGTTGCAGGTCGGCACCGACGAGCAGCGGATGGCGGCCCTGCTTCTTGAACCAGTGCGCCAATTTGGCGGCATTGGTGGTCTTGCCCGCACCTTGCAGGCCCGCCATCAGCACGACGGTCGGAGGCTTGGACGCGTAGCTGAGCCGCATCGTCTCCCCGCCGAGGCTGACGGTCAGTTCTTCGAGGACGATCTTGACGACCTGCTGGGAGGGGTTGAGCGCCGCTGAGAGTTCCTGGCCCTGGGCGCGGTCGCGGATACGTGCCACCATCGAGTCGACCACATCGAGGTTCACGTCGGCCTCGAGCAGTGCCAGGCGGATCTCGCCGAGCGTGTCGTCTATGTCGGCCGGGGTCAGCTTGCCCCGGCCCCTGATGCCTTTGAAGATGCGGTCGAAGCGGTCTGAGAGGGTCTCGAACATGGTCGGCTCACCCTAGCGGCGCAGTCGCCGTTTCGGGAGCAGACCAACCACACGCGACCCCTGCCGGCCGCGGCGCTATTCGAAGAGCGCGTCGACGAACTCGCGAGGATCGAAGTCGACCAGGTCGCCGATCCCCTCGCCCAGGCCTGCGAGCTTGACCGGGACGCCGAGTTCTGAGTGGATCGCAATGACGATCCCGCCTTTGGCTGATCCGTCCAGCTTGGTCAAGACGACGCCTGTCACGTCGACGGCCTCGGTGAACTGCCTCGCCTGCGACAGCCCGTTCTGACCGGTTGTGGCATCAATTACCAAGAGCGTCTCGGTGACGGTCCCGGCACCCTTGTCGGCCACCCGGCGCACCTTGCGCAACTCCTCCATCAGGTTGGTCTTGGTCTGGAGCCGCCCGGCGGTGTCAGCCATCACCAGCGGGACCGAACGGGCCGCAGCGTGCTCGACCGCGTCGAACACGACCGACGACGGATCGGCCCCCTCGGAGCCCCGCACGGTCTCAGCACCGCTGCGCTGTGACCAGACCGTCAACTGTTCCGCCGCGGCGGCGCGGAAGGTGTCGCCGGCGGCGAGCACGACCGCGCGGCCCGCATCTGTCTGGCGCCGGGCCAACTTGCCGATGGTGGTGGTCTTGCCGACGCCGTTGACGCCCACGAACAGCCATACCGCCGGTCCCGGTTTCTGCTGGTCTGAGGGCATCTCGACGCTGATGTCAACGTTCAATGTGCGATCGAATCCTTCGAGACGCGAGACGATCTCGGCCTTGACCAGTCCGGCAAGCTCCGATGCGTCGTCTATTTTCTCCTCGGCGGCCGCGGCGCGCACCGCGGAGATGATCTGCGCGGAGGTGGAGACGCCCACGTCGGCGCGGATCAAGGCGTCCTGCAGGTCCTGCCAAGTCTGTTCGTTGACGGCACCGCGACCGAACACCGATCCCAGATAGCCGCTGAGGGTCGTGCGCGCCCTGCCGAGACGGTCGCGAAACGACGGCACCGTCGGGGCAGGCTCGACCGCCCCGGTATCGCCCGGCTCGATGTCGTCCCCCTGCCCGCCGACCGCCCCGGTATCTGCGGAGGGCCCGGCGAGCGGCGGGTCGCCGCCATCGACGCGGCGCTCCCTGAGAATGAGATAGGCGGAGAAACAGACAATCGTCAGCGCGGCGACGGCAATGATGATCGCGAACAGCATGGCCGCCGGATTCTACCTGCTCGGTCCAAACAGTGGCGTGGCTCTGGTCTCCCGGTCGCTCAGGCGGCAGCGAGAATCGCCTGGACCGTCAATCGGATGCCGTCGCGAAGCAACAGGACATCTACGCGCTCATCCGGGCGGAACAGCTTTATCTCGGCGGCCAGATCTTCCATCGAGGTGATCTCCTTGCCGTTGACCGCAATGATGAGGTCACCGGCCTTGAGGCCGCTGTCATCGGCGGGCGAACCGTCGACGACAGATGTCACCAGAGCACCGGGGGAGCCGTCTGTGGGCGTTTCGCCCTGGATCCCCAAAAAACCTATATCGAGAGACTCCCCGCTGACGATGCGACGGGCGATCAGCACAATCGTGTCTGAGGGGATAGCGAACCCGACACCGACGTTGCCCGAGTTCGGGCCCGCAGTCCGAATCTGAGTGTTGATGCCGATGACGCGGCCGAAGCGGTCGGCGAGAGCGCCGCCGGAGTTGCCCGGGTTGATCGGCGCGTCGGTCTGGATCATCTCTACCGGATGGGGATTCGCCGGATCGGAACCACCCTGAGGAAGTACCCGGTTGATCGCACTGACCACCCCCGAGGTAACGGTCTGGTCCAGCCCGAACGGGCCGCCGATGGCAACGGCCAACTGTCCCACCCTGACTTCGGAGGTCGGCGCGAAGACCGCTTGAACGAGCGAATTCACTTCATCGGGATCGACTCCCACCACTGCCACGTCCCGGCTGGGGTCACCGCCGATGACGGTCCCGACCACCGTCTGTCCATCGGGAAACTCAACGTCTACGTTGGTACTGAGTTCAACCACATGGTTGTTGGTCACGATGTAGCCGTTCTCAGCGTCCCAGACGACACCCGAGCCTTGACCTTCGTCACTGTCGATCACCACGACCGACGGACTGACCGCGTCGGCAACATCGGCCACCGGCTCCAGCGACGTCGCCAAGGGCCCCGGGGAGGGCTCCACCTCGAGGAAGGAGTCCACAGTGTCAGTGCTCGGCGTCAGACCGACCGAAGACCCACCTCCGTCAAGGCTGTCTTGAGAAGCAATGTCTGCAGCAGACGACGAGGACCCAGACGAGTCGTCGGACCAGAGCTGCCCGACGACAAACCCACCAACGACCAGCATGCATGCCGTCAGCAGCACAAAGATGCCTCTGAGCCAGAACGAGGCACCCCGACGCGTGCCAACGGACTCCGCAACCGGCCGAACAGGCGGCGGGAGGGCCGACAGAGGCGGATCGGCGGGTGGTGGCGGTGTGCGACGAGTCCGATCAGGGTTCGAAGGCAGCCACGACACCCCCGAAGGTGGTGGAGGCGGTGGCGGTGGTGGCGGCGACGGCGGTGTCAGCGTCGACAGTGGCAGCGTTGACTGGGACTGCTCCACCACAGGACCCGACAGCCCCGGGGGCGACCGCAACGCACTGCGGGGCGGTGGCGGAGGCGGTGGCGGTGGGACAGGCGGTCGCGGCGGCGCGGGATCAAGCGCCGCCGAATCCGTTGAGGATGCTGGACACGGTGGCACAGCGTTCGCCGAGTCGGACAGGTCGTCGCTCACGTCGCGATCCATGAGGTTTATGGTAGGGGCCGAAGAGGAGAAACCGACTAGGAAACCCTGAACTATCGGCAGCCGCCGCGCCCGCCGGTGACCAAGGCCACGCGGCCCTCCATCAGCCTCGAACCACCGTTGCTGAGTGTAGGCATCGGCGTGAAGCGACAGCGACGAACCGGGATCAGGCGTCCATCCGGTGGCGATGTCGACGGACTGTTCAGAGATGCTCATGACTCTTCTTTCGGATGCAGCCGACCCGTCGGGGCGTTCGGGTCGCCCGAGCACGCAAAGACGGTGCCCGGGGTGGGACTTGAACCCACATGCTCCCAGAGGAGCCGGGGGGTTTAAGCCCCCTGCGTCTACCGATTCCGCCACCCGGGCACAGCCTTACGGTAACGCCACGCTTCAGATTGCCACCAACTGTCGGCTCTGGTCCTCAACTTCTGGTGCCGCGGTCGCCGCTCGCTCGGCAGAACTGTCGATGGCCAGCCACAACGCCGCCCGTATCCGATCAGCCCGAGCACCGCTGAGACCGTTGCCGACAACTATCCCCTCGATCATGTCGGACACGACCGCAGGCCAGGGCCGGCCGCGAAGACGCACCGCTACCGTCGGCACGCCGCGGCGGCGCTTGATGGTCCGTTGCACTCCCTCGACACCCGGCGGTGACCGGAAACACGGCACGACGAGCCCGCGCAGCCTCGCCGCTTGACCCAGAGTACGGGCCGCTGCGGCGAACTTGAGCGACGTGGCTTGCATGACCCAGATGCTGACACACCGGTGTGACACTCAACGTCACGCTCCAACAGCGAGAGATGCCGGAGTGCGGGGCATGGACGGGACTCCAGCGCATGAAGCTGGCGAGATGCCGAAGAGATGCCAAAGTGCGGGGCAAGGAACAGAGTTCGACGGGTCGCACTCTGCTGGACACAGAGATGTGCCAAAGTGCGGGGCATGGAGACTCCCGTGGAGTTGAACCCGGCGCAACAAGAAGTCGTCGCCCTCCTCGGGGCGAGCCGCGCCGAGCGGCCTGTGTTCGACCCAGCCCTGCGCACCGAACTGAAGGCGGCTGTCGAGGAGGGACTGGCACCCCTGGTAGAGCGGGCCAACAAGATCGACGACACCATCTGGGTCTCGAAACATGCCCTCGGACAGGTGATGGGCTGCGAGCGAAAGTACCTGGCCGACGAGGAGGCGCAATTCGAATGGTCGGTCGCCCTCGCCCGCGGCTCGGTCTCACACAAGGCGATCGAACTGTCGATCCACTGGCGCCGTGAACCGGAACCCTTGGCGCTCGTCGACGAGGCTCTGGGCCGTCTCAGCGAATCAGACGACCGCCTCGGCGACTGGCTGCAGACCATCAGCGAGGCCGAACGGGCGGAGTTGAGGGCCGAGAGCAACGACCGGGTCGTCAAGTTCCTCGAGTGCTTCCCGCCGCTGAAGCACGGCTGGCGGCCCGTCACCGAGAGCCGGCTCCGCTATGAGGTTCACGATCAGTTCGTGTTCAGCGGCAAGGTCGACCTCAGCCTGGGACGTGCCGAAGGCAACCGGGCCGGAAAGGTGCTGATCGACCTCAAGACCGGCGGATTCTCCCCCCAGCACCTCGAAGACCTGCGCTTCTACGCCCTCATCGAGACCATCCGCCTGGGCACTCCCCCGCGGCGGATCGCCACCTACTACCTCGACCAGGGCAGTTTCGTGCCCGAGGATGTCACCGACGGGGTTCTCTTTGCGGCCGCGGCGCGCCTAGTCGACGGCACAACCAGGATCGTCGAAGTCCTGGGTGCCGAACGCGAACCGAACCTCTTGGCGGGACCGGTCTGCCGCTGGTGTCCGGTGCTCAGCGACTGCGACGTGGGCAAGCGCCATCTTGAAGTGGACAACGAAGACTCCGGCTGGTAGCGAGCAAGGGGTGTACGCGGCGGTGCGAAGCACCTTCAAGAGCAACCGGGTCCGTTGGCGGCTCGCCGCGGTCGCTGCTGCAGCGGTTTTGGCCGGGGCCTGTGCCGCGGACACAGAGTTGTCCGAGCCGAGGCCGACCGTGCCCGCGGTGACAGCCGCTGGCGAGACGGCACCCGACGGCGGCTCAACAGACGGCGCGCCAACCGACAGTGCTGCAACCGACGACGCGGGCACCGACGGCGGCTCAACCCGGACCAGCGAGGTCGCGCCGCCCGCCACCCCGGCACAAGCTCCGCACCGCGATGGAGACGTTCGCGAGGCCAACATCGCCCTGGAGCATGTGCTCACCCTCGATGAACCGATCGACATGGTCGCAGCGAGCGGCGATGAACTGGCCTGGATAGCGCAGAGGGGCGGACAGGTCCTGCGTGTCGACCTGGCCCAGGGGGAAGTGGTCGAGACGATCCTGGACATCTCCGCTGAGACCGTCGCCGGAGGTGAACAAGGCTTGCTAGGCATCGCGGCAACCGACGGCTGGCTGTACGCCAACTTCACCGACCTCGACGGCAACACCCGAATCGAGGCCTTCAAGCGCGGGGGCACCGCGCTGAGCGGAGAGCGCCGAACGATCCTGCGCCAAACCCAGCCGTTCAGGAACCACAACGGGGGCGACCTGGCAATCGGCCCCGACGGAGCACTCTATATCGCCTTCGGCGACGGGGGCTCCGGCGGCGACCCGTTCGACCACGGGCAGAATCCTGCCACCTGGCTGGGCTCGATCCTGCGGATAACTCCGACACCGGATGCGGCAGAACCCTACTCCGTGCCGGCAGACAACCCCTTCGCCGCTGACCCGACCGCCGACGACGACCAGGTCGATGCGCCACCAAGATCCCCGGAGGTCTTCCTGACAGGAGTACGCAATCCCTGGCGCTTCTCGTTCGACAGCGAGACGGGCGACCTCTGGATCGCGGACGTCGGCCAGAACCTCTACGAGGAGGTGACCGTCCTGCTCGCCGCCAACGGCGGAGGCACCGGAGCCAACCTCGGCTGGCGTCTGCGCGAGGGGCTGCACGCGTTCACCGGGGACAAGCCGCCCGGCAACGTCGATCCCGTGTGGGAGTACGGACGCGACGAAGGTTGCAGCGTGACAGGAGGATTCGTCTACCGAGGCGCAGCAATCAGTGAACTGGTCGGGTCGTACCTGTTCGGCGACTACTGCACCTCACGCCTGTGGGCCGTGCAGATTTCTTCAGGCGAGGTCGTGTTCCGAGACTTCGGTGTCGCAGTTCCCGGCGGATCGCTCGCCTCGTTCGCCGAGGATGCCGACGGTGAACTCTACGCCTTGTCGCTCGAGGGCCCGGTGTCGCGCGTCGTCGCAGGCTGAGCCGCTCCTCAGCGCAGTGGAGCCGCAGCGCTCGGGTGGACCTCGGCCGCATCGACAACTTGACGCACTCGGCAAGGCTGCGGAGCGCAGTACCCAATCGACGCACTCGGCAGGGCCGCGGAGCGCAGTGCCCAATCGACGCACTCGGCAAGGCTGCGGAGCGCAGCGCCCAACTTGACGCACTCGGCAAAGCTGCGGAGCGCAGTACCCAATCGACGCACTCGGCAGGGCCGCGGAGCGCAGTGCCCAATCGTGGACCGACCCGTGGACCCGCCCGACGGCGTGCCACAATAGGTGCCATGCCCTTGGTCACTACAGAGGTTCAAGACCGCGTCGCGGTGCTCACGCTCAACGACCCCGCCAAGCGCAACGCCATCACCTTGGCCATGAACGATGAGATCGCGGCCGCGCTCGACGAGTGGGAGGAAGACGACGGAATCGGCGCAGTGGTCGTGACCGGCACGCCTCCGGCGTTCTGTGCCGGCGCAGACCTCGACGATCTCCTCGCCGATCAGGGGCCGGACGGCATGCGGAAGATCTACGAGGGGTTCCTGCGCATCGCCCACTGCCCGATGCCGACTGTCGCCGCGGTCAACGGCGCCGCGGTCGGGGCCGGGTTCAACCTGGTGCTGGCCTGCGACATCGTCGTGGCGGCACGCGACAGAGCCCGTTTCGATTCCCGCTTCCTGCAGATCGGGCTCCATCCCGGCGGCGGCCACACCTGGCGTCTGCGTTCCATCGCCAGCCGGCAGACCGCGCTGGCGATGGTCGTGTTCGGAGAGGTCGTGCGCAGCGAGCAGGCTCTTGACCTCGGCCTCGTCTGGAAGGTCGTCGCCGACGACGAACTGCTTTCGGAATGCTTGACGCTGGCAGCACGCGCCGCGGCTCAACCCAAGGATCTGACGGCTCGGACCAAAGCCACGATCCTGACGCTCGACACCATCAGCGAGTCGAACCAGTCCGTCGAACACGAACTCCACCCCCAGCTCTGGTCGATGGGCGAACCGGCCTTTCGGAACCTCGTCGAGAGCCTTCAGAAGCAGATCAGCTCCAAGGACTGAGCCTTCGTGGAGTTCGAAGCTGAGATCGAGACCGACGAGAAGACCGGGCTGATACGACGCGAACCGCCTCACCCGCATCCGCTCGCCCGCACCTCGCGCAGCACCGAAGCGCCCAAGGTTGCCGTCCACAGGCAGCACAACCTGCTGTGGCCCGGGCCGCTCGCCCCGAACACCCACCCGCCCAAGCCGACCGACCGCAATCCGAGCTAGCGGCGCCCGGCGATCCACTCCGCGACTAGATCCTCGGAGCACTCTTTCCATTCCTCGACGGTGAACCCGTAGCGAACATGGTCCTCCCAGACTCCGTTGATCTCCAGGTACCTGACCGCTGTTCCCTCGTCACGCAGTCTCAGTTTCTCGACGACCCGGCGACTCGCCGAGTTCCGCGGCACGATCGACACCTGGATCCGGTGCAGGCGCAACTCCTCGAAGGCGAAGCGGGCAAGCACGACCAGCGCCTCGGGCATGTAAGCGTTGCCAGCGAGGGCCTCGTCGATCCAGTACCCGACGTAACAGGACTGGAAGGGGCCCCGTTGGATCGAGTTGAGGTTGATCTCACCGGCGAACGCGCCATCGACGAAGATCCCGAAGCTGTGGCCGGAGCCCCGCTGCCGTTCACGGCGGCGTGCCGAGCAGCGATTGGCGAAGGCTGTGCGGTCCTCGACGACGTCCGGTGCCCCGCTGAGCCGCTGCGGTTCCCATCGGGTCAGCCAGTCCCGGTTGCGGCGACGCACCTCCTGCCAGGCACCGAAGTCGTTCACTTCAAGGGGCCGAAGCAGCACCCGACGGCCAGACAGTGACCCCGGCACCGACATGGCCTCGACTTTAGCATCGCCCAACGGCCCAAAGCAGTTTCACGACCGCAGCACAGGACTGGGTCGTCGGGTCACTCAGACCGGCGTGCGGCGTAAGAAAAATCAAACAGGCAAAGCTATTCGCGACAACAACCGGCGCTTCGCTCTTGACGGTGGAGTCAGTGGGGTGGGGGCGTCGAACGACGCCCGTAGCGCCCCCGGCAGGAATCGAACCTGCGACGCACGGTTTAGGAAACCGACGCTCTATCCACTGAGCTACGGGGGCCAACGGGGCCCGTGAACGGCCAACCATAGTGGGGTGCCGATCTGATTGAATTCACGACAGGTTTCAGGCGAGGCTGATGCCCCGTTGCTCCGCGGTGCGCATCACATCGGCCGGGCGGGACGGAGAGATCAGCAGGGACTCGACGCTGCACTCGCGGGTGCTCTTGGGGCCAGTGACCAACGGCAGAGTCACCGCCGAGCTCAAGTTCAACTCGAGTGCCAGACCGAGGGCCGAAGCGGTGAGATCGGTCGCGCTCGTGTCGGCTCGGGCGGGAGCCAGACCGACGATCTGGTTGCGGGCGAACAGCACGGGTTCGCGCAGGACCGTCCGATCATGAAGGACCAGTCCGTTGGGTACCATGACGATAAACCGGTCGGTCAGCCTGTACAGAGCATTGAAAGCCAGCCCCGCGGGCGGAAACCCGACGACGGTGACAATCGCACCTGTCAACCACCGCTGATCGGCCAGCAGGATCGGCCCCGCAGTCGAACCGACGACCACGACCGCCCACGCTGGCACGACGAGGGTGATCAACACCAGCCCTGGCGCACGCAGAGCGAATCGCCGTTCGTCGCCGTAGCTGGCACCGTCGATGAAACAGTCGGCAACTCCTGGAGCCAGCACCGCGGCGGTCGCGGCGAGGCTGCCACCGGTCCCGAGAATCGCTGCGCTGGTCTGAGGCGCCTCGATCGCGGCCCACACCGCAACCGGCAGCGAACCGGCGACCCCGATACGGGCCACCGCAAGGGTCACGGGCAGGCGCGCCATCAGCGAAACCAGGATTCCCAACCAGAGCAGCCAACTCGCCAGCTTGACTGAGTCGCCAAAGGAGTCCGAAGCACCCTGCAGGGCGTCGTTGAGCAAAGCACCCGACAGGAACGGTTGCACGATCCAAAGCCCGGTCGCCAACCAGCACAATCGCTGTGAGGAGCTGGCAGAGCGAAGGCGTCGGAGCACGGATCTACATTAGGCACCGGCCGGCGAGGTCGGTGCGCATGCCTCATGCGCGGTGAGCGAACAGTGTCTCTACAATGGGCAACGGCCAGCGGACTCGGGGTGTATCGCTCATGCGATGTCTCATGCGATTGCTAATGTCAGCACTCGATGGCCTCGGACCCCGCTGCTGACCCTGATTCCGGCTCGACGTACCCCGCAGAGCGGGTTGCCGAACTGCGCGCAGCCATCGCCGGTCACGCCGCGGCCTACTACGAGCGTGACGACCCGGAGATTCCCGATGCCGACTATGACCAGCTCCTGCGCGAACTGGCAGACCTCGAGGAGGCTCACCCCGAACTGGCTGCGGAGACCTCGCCTACGCAGCGGGTCGGTGCAGCGCCGAATGCGGCCTTCTCACCCGTCACCCACACCCTGGCGATGATGTCGTTGCACAACGCCTTCGACATCGGCGAACTGCAGGGCTGGCAGGCGCGGATGCAGCGGCGCCTCGAAGGGCGGGCGCCCGAGCGGTTCGCGGTCGAGCTGAAACTCGACGGATTGGCGATCTCCCTGCGCTACCAGGACGGCGCCCTGGTGCAGGGCGCAACCCGCGGCGACGGCAGGGTCGGCGAGGACGTGACCCACAACGTGCGCACCATCAGCGACATTCCGGAGCGGATCGTCGGTGCGCCCCCGGTGCTTGAAGTGCGCGGTGAGGTCTACATGAAGCTGTCGAGCTTCAAGACGTTCAACGATCTGCAGGTCGCAGAGGCGCAAGCAGCCGGCAAGGAGCCGAAGCTCTATGTCAATCCTCGCAACACCGCGGCGGGTTCGCTCCGTCAGATATCAGCAGAGGTCACCGCCGGTCGAGACCTCTCGTTCTTCTGCTACCAGCTCAGCCTCGTTGAAGGCGGCCCCGAACTGCGCACACACTCGGAGTCGCTGGAGTGGCTGGGATCGCTCGGGGTCCCGGTCAACGAGCACACCCGCACGCCCACGACGATGCACGAGGTGGAGGCATGCGTCGAGGAGCTCGCCAACATGCGCCACGACCTCGACTACGAGTTCGACGGGGTGGTGGTCAAGGTCGACGATCTCGCCCTGCAGGCCGAGTTGGGCGCCGACGCCAAAGCGCCGCGTTGGGCGATCGCCTACAAGCTGCCCCCCGAGGAGTGCACCACCAGACTTGTTGACATCGAGGTTTCGATAGGGCCTTCGGGGCAGGCCACACCGTTCGCCATACTCGAGCCCGTGTTCGTCGGCGGGGTCACGGTCGCCACCGCGACCCTGCACAACGAGGATCAGGTCGCCGCCAAGGACGTGCGCCCCGGCGACACGGTGATCGTGAGACGGGCAGGCGACGTGATCCCCGAGGTCGTCGGCCCGGTGCTCTCCGAACGGCCCGCAGACGCTGCGCGCTGGCAGTTCCCTGTGGACTGCCCCGTCTGTCATCACCGGTTGGTGCGCAACGAGGGCGCCGCGGCCACCAACTGCGTCAACTTCGGTTGCCCCCGGCAGATCCGCGGGCGTATCGAGCATTTCGCGGGCCGTACCGCAATGGACATCGAGTTCCTCGGCGAGAAGAACGTCGACCGGTTCGTGTCAGCCGGTTTGATCGGCGATGTCAGCGACCTTTACCGGCTCGATTTCGACAAGGTCCTGGAGATGCCCGGCTTCCAGGAGAAGTCGGTCAACAACTTGAGAGCCGCCATAGAGCATTCCAAGAGCCGCCCGCTCGGCAATCTGATCTTCGGTCTGCGGATTCCCGAAGTGGGACAGGTCAACGCGGCGTTGTTGGCGTCGTCGTTTCGGACCATGGAGCGGATCATGGACGCCAGCGTCGAGGACCTCGCCGCAGTCGAGGGATTCGGACCGGTGATCGCAGAGGCCGTCCACGGCTGGTTCGCAGATCCGCGGGCGCGGGCACTCATCGGTCGCCTCGCCGACGCCGGTCTCACCATGGAGGCCGAGGCGAGCGGCTTAAAGGCAGAACAGACCCTCGAAGGTGTCTCGGTGGTCGTGAGCGGCACACTCGCGGGCTACAGCCGCGACGGCGCCACCGAAGCGATCCTCGCCCGCGGCGGCAAGTCTCCGGCAAGCGTGTCGAAGTCGACCTTGGCCCTCGTCATCGGTACCGACCCCGGGGCATCCAAGGTCAACAAGGCTGAAGCGCTGGAGATACCCGTGATCGACGAGGCGGCCTTCGTCGAACTGCTCAAGACCGGTGAACTGCCAGGGCGGACTGCCACGGCGGACCGCCACGGTGAACTGCCAGAAAATGGACCCAAAGGACCCACATGACCTACACGACCGCTGTCAAGGAGTTCAGCGATGCCTGCAACGACGGCAGCCTGCCCTCAATCCCGCGGCTCATGAGCGTCGAGGCTGTCGAGTTCATCGCGGAGATGGTCAACGACGAACTCGACGAGTTGCGGGAGGCGACCGACATCGTCGAGCAGGCGGACGCACTTGTCGATGCCATCTACTACATCTGCGACACGGCGGTGCGTCACGGCATGAACCTCGACCGTGTCTTCGAGATCGTGCACGGCGCCAACATGGCGAAGGTCGTCGAAGGCCGGGTCGTCCGGCGCAGCGACGGGAAGATCCTCAAACCCGACGGTTGGCGCGACCCCGGCCCGCTGTTGGCCTCAGAACTCGGCCGGCAACGCCGCGAGGGTTCCTGGAGCTAGGTGCGACCACCACCGACGTTATCCCTGGTGAGACAGGTTGGCGGCGGCGGGTCGAGCAACGGCGACGGGGCGGCTCAGCTGACGGTGAAGACCCACTCGACTTCGGTCAAGCGTCCCGGCAGTGAGATCCTCTCGATCGTGGCGACCACACAGTTCTGGTCCGGCGCGAGCGCTTCCACCGGCCGACCGGCCGCGGGCTGGTAGATGAACTGTTGAAGCCCCTCGACCCGGCGGACATGCTCGGTGACCACCACCGGACGGGCACACCGGGCATCGGCCGAGATCGTCATCTCCACCAGGCGGTACTCGGGGTCAAGATCGATACCCACACGTTGTTGCTGCAGCACTTCGTCGTCGCGTTCGGGGATCAGGCCCTCCACTCCGGGGATCGACAGAGCCAGATCCGGCTGGTCGTCGTTGTTGATGATCGCGGCGACGACGATCAGGGCGATGCCCGCGGCGATGAGGATCCCGAAAATAGACTGCTGTTTGCGGAGCACAGTACGAAGTCTGCCAGATCGCAGCGCCCGCCCACCGATCCGGCGCCAGTCAGAGCCGCTGAAACGGTGGTTGGCGGGGGTATTTTGGTGCGGATGTTCCCGTTTGATCCCAGCGCTGATGTCGGTCGTGTGCTGGGTGATCGTTACCGCGTGGTGGCCCCCATCGGCACCGGCGCGTCGGCGCGGGTGTATGTCGCCGATGATGTGGTCCTGCGTCGCCGGGTAGCGGTGAAGGTCCTGCATGAGGCATTGGCCCAGGACGCAGCGTTCCTGCGACGGTTCCAGGCGGAGGCACAGGCGGCAGCGTCGCTCAACCACCCCAATGTCCTCGGCGTCTACGACTGGGGCCAGGACGAGGTGCCCTTCCTGGTCAGCGAGTACCTGGCGGGCGGGAGTCTGCGCTCCCTCCTCGACACGGTCGGCGTGTTGAGTCCCAGCCAAGGGCTGCTTGTCGCGTTGGAAGCGGCCAGAGGGCTCGACTATGCCCACACGCAGGGGCTCGTCCACCGCGACGTCAAACCCGCGAACCTGCTGTTCGGTTCCGACAGACGGCTGCGCATCGCTGATTTCGGTCTGGCTCGGGCTCTGGCCGAAGCCGGTTGGACGGAACCGTCCCAGTCCGTGGTGGGCACGGTGCGCTATGCCGCTCCCGAACAGGCGAGAGGAGAACGCCTCGGGCCGGCCTCCGACGTCTACTCGTTGGCCCTGATCATCAACGAGGCGGTCAGCGGAGAGCTTCCGTTCGTGGCCGACACCACGATCGCCACGTTGGTGGCGCGTGCCGAGAAGCGGCTCGAACCCCATCCGGCTCTCGGCCCGATCCAGGGCATCGTGCGGCGGGCCGGAGCGCTCGACCCCAGCGAACGTCCCAGCGCCTCGCAGTTGGTGACGGAACTGACGATCGCCGCCAACGGAATGCCCCGTCCTGATCCGCTTCCGCTGGCCCCGCCGTCGTTCGATCCGGATCCCCTCGCAGCCGATCAGACCCGGCTGCAGGCTTCCACTGAGCAGCTTGAACAACTGTCCGCGGTGTCTGACCAGAGTCCTCTGCCCGGCGTCGGTCACCGAGATCCGACTCCCGGCCGCGGCACCACCGCGGTGCCTGCGGGCGGAGCTGTGAGCGGCGACGATGCGCCGCAAGCTGTGACGGACGGCTCGAAGGCCCGTTGGTTCGCACTGATCTTGGCTCTGCTCGTGCTCGGCACCGCGGTCGTTGGTGGTGCTGTGCTGTGGCGCCAGAGTCAGCCGGTCACCCACACGGTTCCCAGCCTGGTGGGAACGAGTTTCCCTGACGCGCAGACCGCGGTCGCAGACTTCGGGTGGTTGTTGGAGATCGCCGATGTGCGCCTAGACGGCACGGTCGCCGACGAGGTGGTGGCCACCGAACCCGAGGCTGGAGTCGAACTTGCTGAGGGGGACACGCTGCGGTTCGACGTCTCTTTGGGGGAGGTGTTGGTGCCCGTGCCCGACTTGATGAACCTCACCCTCTTGGAGGCGCAGGCACAGCTCGAGGCGAGCCGTTTGGGCGTGGGCGACATCGAGGTCGTCGACAGCGAGGACGTGCCCGAAGATGTCGTCTTGGAAGTGCTGGTCGACGTGGGCGTGACCGAGCTCGAACCCGACAGCAATGTCGACCTGCGTGTCTCGGGGGGCCCGGCTGACCGGACTGTACCGCCGGTCCCGGAGAGTCGAAGCCTCGAAGAGGCCGAGGAGTTGTTGCGGAGCTTGCGGCTGGCACCGGTGACCGCGCCGCAACGGCAGTTTTCCGATCTGGTTCCCGAGGGCGGGGTCATCGCTTTTGATCCCGCACCGGGCGCGGTTCTCCCCGTCGATTCTGACGTGGTGATCGTGATCTCTGATGGCCCGGCCCCCCGTCCAGTGCCCGATGTGCTCGAACTCGGCGTGACCGAGGCATCGCAGATTCTCGAGAACCTCGGGTTCGTGGTGGCTGTGCAGGGCGACGCGGACTTCCCGGTTTTCGAGACCCTGCCGCGCAGCGGCACAGTCGAGGAGTACGGAGCAAGGGTGGTCATCATCACCACGGGGCTCTGAGACGCCGACGCTATTGTCGGCTGGTCCCGGTTCTATTGTCGACTGATGCCTGTTCTATTCTTGGAGAGTAACGGCGTCGATCTGCTCGGTCATCCTGCGCGCCGTCGAACCGAGACGCCCGGCAGTGTCAGCGGAACCGCCCGGCGTCGTCTCGGCTGCCAGCAGCGAGTCGGCCAGCATCAGCAGCTTCGAGGCATCGCCCGTGAGCTTCACCTGACCGCCCAGCAGCACGGGCATCACCGCGGCCGGGTCCCGTTCGACGAATATCTCATAGGCCAGCGAGTAGGGCATCTCGATCATGAAGTCGGCCCCGCTCAGATGCCCCTCGTCAAACAGTGGCGTGCCGCTGCTGGTGTCGAGGTGCAGTTGCACGGTCTGCGCCTCGAACGGGGCATCGACGATCGTGACATTGGCCCGTACCTCCAGGTCAGTCATGCCGACCGCGCCAGTCGGCGCATCGCCGGGGTCGAGTTCGTGACGGATCTGTCTGACCGCGTCGATCCAGGCGGGGCTCAGGAACTGATGGGTCACCGTTGCTACTCTAGAACGTGTGCGGATCGAACAGGCCGCTGCACCGGGCAATCCAGGAATCCGCTGCGGACTGTTTTGGCCGCCGCCAAGAAAAGTTTGTGCTACAACGAGTTGTACGGTAAGGTTTCGGGAACCACTCGAGGACGTGGACCAGTCCTCCTTGAATTTCAAGATTTCACCTGATTTCTGAGGAGGTTGAATATGTCCGCGAGTGGACCGGTCAGCGAAAGCCAGCGCTTGGCCCTAATGCACCGTCTGTGCGAGATGCTGGGAGTGGAGGAGGGGAGAACTCTGATGGAGAGCCTGCCCGCCGTCCACTGGCACGACCTCGCCACCAAAGACGACGTTCTGCTCCTCAAAGGCGACGTTCTGCTCCTCAAAGACGACGTTTCGCTCCTCAAAGACGACGTTTCGCTCCTCAAAGACGACGTTTCGCTCCTCAAAGACGCCGTTCTGCTCCTCAAAGACGCCATCGACGCCAACAAGACAGCCATCGAGGCCAACAAGGCGGCCATCGAGGCCAACAGGACGGCCATCGAGGCCAACAGGACGGCCATCGAGGCCAACAGGGCGGCCATCGAGGCCAGCGAGCACCTGCTGCGAACCGAGATGTCTGCCGAGTTCAAGATGCTTCGCGCCGAGCACAAGGAATTGCAGGGCGCGATGGCACTTCAGCTGGCTAAACAGACCCGCACGATAGTGTTCACCATGCTGGCATTCGCCATGCCGACCTGGGGCTCGATCCTGGCCCTGGGGCTGATGTAGCCAGCCCTGCCGCGAGCCGGTCTCCGACGGTGCGGACCCTCACCTCGCTCACTCCAACCCCGAACGCGAAGAGCCCCGTATCCTTGAGGGCCGTGGTTGAACGCATTACCCGCGATGAGGTGGTCCATGTAGCCCGCTTGGCGCGCCTTGATCTGGCCGACGACGAGATCGATCAGTTCACGCAGCAACTCGGTGCCATCCTCGAACATGCGGCCGACGTTGAAGCCCTCGAAGTGGCCGACGTGGAGCCGACTTCGCATCCTCTGCCACTGCGCAACGTGGTGCGCGCCGATGAGGTCTCGGAGTCATTGGAGCGCGATGAAGTGATGGCTTGCGCACCAGACGTGCAGGACGGGCAGTTTCGGGTCCCGCCGGTGCTGGGCGAACGAACGTGAGCGCCTTGGAGATCGCCGCGGCGGTCAGATCCGGGGAACGCTCGGCGCTCGATGTGGTCGAGGAGCATCTCACTCTCATCGAAGCGCGGGATCCGGGACTCAACGCCTACAACCTGGTCACTGCCGAGGGTGCCCGCGCCCAGGCGGCGGCGATTGATGCGGCAGTGTCGGCCGGTGAGCCTGTGGGCCGGTTCGCGGGAGTGCCGTTGGCCACCAAGGACAACATGTGTACCCGCGGCATCCCGACCACCTGTTCGTCGAGGATCCTCGAGGGCTGGCGACCTCCCTATGACGCCACGGTCGTGACACGGCTGCGCGAGGCGGGTGCGGTCAGCGTCGGCAAGACCAACCTCGATGAGTTCGCCATGGGTTCCTCCACCGAGCACTCTGCGTTCGGTCCGACCCGCAACCCGCACGACCCCTCACGAGTGCCGGGAGGATCCAGCGGGGGCACGGCCGCCTCGGTCGCTGCGGGATTCACACCCCTGGGTATCGGATCAGACACCGGAGGGTCGATACGCCAACCGGCGGCGTTCTGCGGTGTCGTCGGGATGAAGCCGACCTACGGCGTTGTCAGCCGCTACGGACTGGTCGCGCTGGCTTCGTCGCTGGACCAGGTCGGGCCCTTCGCAGCCAATGTGGCCGACGCCGCGGCCCTCTTCGACGTGATCGCCGGTCACGACCCGCTCGACTCGACATCGATCCGCGACTTCGAGCCGACCGCGCAAGCCGTGCTCGAGGCGGGCGTTGACGGTCTGCGCGTCGGCGTGGTGAAAGAGCTCGCAGGGGGCTCTGGGGGAGTGCCGGGGTTGGCCGCCGACGTGTTGGCGCGCACTGCAGAAGCGGTGGAGGCTCTCGCCGCGGCCGGCGCTGTGGTCGACGAGGTCTCGGTTCCGTCATCGACCCTGGGGCTGAGCGCCTACTACCTGGTGATGCCTGCGGAGGCGTCGAGCAACCTGGCCCGTTACGACGGCATCCGCTACGGCCTGCGGGTCGACGGTGCTACCACTGCGGAGATGACCACGGCGACTCGCACGGCCGGTTTCGGTACCGAGGTCAAGCGCCGGATCATGCTCGGAACCTACGCACTGTCGGCGGGTTACTGCGACGCTTTCTACGGCAAGGCCCTGAAGGTCCGCACAATGATGCTCGAAGACTTCGCCCGGGTCTATGAGAGATTCGATGTGCTGGTCACGCCCACCACTCCGACCACCGCTTTCGAACTGGGGGCACGCACGCAGGACCCGCTGACCATGTACGTCAACGACGTCTGCACGATCCCCTCCAACCTCACCGGCCATCCCGCGATCTCGGTTCCGTTCGGCGTGGGTGACGACGGCATGCCGGTCGGTGTCCAGGTTCTCGCCCCGGCCTCCCACGATGCGCAGACCTTCCGGGTGGCCGCCGTTCTGGAGGCTGCCGCATGAGCGGACTGGTGCCTTGCGCGACCGCTGACACGCCGGTGGAACCGGCCCTTCCACCGGGCTGGGAGCTGGTCGTGGGGCTCGAGGTCCATGTGGAGCTCGACACGGCCACGAAGCTGTTCTGCGGGTGTGCCAACCAGTTCGGCGCGCAGCCCAACACCAATGTCTGCCCGACCTGTCTGGGGTTGCCGGGTTCCCTGCCGGTGATGAACGAACGGGCCGTGGAACTGGCGATGATCCTGGGCCGGGCTCTGGGTTGCGACGTGAACCGGTCTGTCATGGCCCGCAAGAACTACTTCTATCCCGACATGCCCAAGGACTTCCAGACCACGCAGTACGACCAGCCGACCAACACCGACGGCCGCCTGGAGCTGGCCGACGGGTTCGTTGTCGGCATCGAACGGGCGCACATCGAGGAGGACACCGGCAAGTCGGTCCACGTCGGCGGCGGAGGACGGATCAACGAGGCCGTGTACTCACTCGTTGACTACAACCGGGCCGGTGTGCCACTGATCGAGATCGTCAGCAGGCCCGACATACGAACGATCGAGCACGCCCGCAACTATGTCGAGGAACTGAGAGCAATCGTGGCCGCCACCGAGGTCTCCGACGCGCGGATGGAGGAGGGCTCGATCCGGGTCGACGCCAACGTGTCGGTGCGCCCGCACGGATCGTCGGAGTTGCGAACCCGCTGCGAGATCAAGAACATCAACTCGCTGCGGTCGCTGGGGCGTGCCATCGAGCACGAGGCGCTGCGCCATGTCGATCTCTGGACCACCGGCAGCGGACCACAGCAGCAGACACGCCACTGGGATGAAGCGGCCGGTCGCACGACACCCGGCCGTTCCAAAGAGGATGCCGAGGACTACCGGTACTTTCAGGAACCGGACCTGGTGCCGCTCGAGCCCACGCCGGCCGTGATCGCGGCGATCGACGAGGCGCTACCGACGCTGCCCGCGGCCCGCCGCGCCGCTCTGCGCGAAGCGACGGGAGCTGACGCCGATGCGGCGCGCCTGCTCGTTGAGCGAGGCCAGGACTCTTTGGCCATGGCTGCGGCCGCCTCCGGCGCAGACGCTGCCAAGGTGGTGACTCGACTGGTCAACGACCTCGCTGTCGATGACTGGTCTGCCGTCGACACCGAGTCCTTCGCGGCCCTGATCAAGATGGAATCGAACGGGGAGCTGTCGGCCAGCCAAGCCAAGGTCGTCCTCGGAGACCTCGTCGAACAGGGTGGCGACCCTGCCGACCACGCGGCGCGCAGAGGGTTCGAAGCAATGGACAGCACCGAGCTCGAGTCGCTGCTCGACGAGTTGATCGTCGTCAATCCCGCTGAGTGGTCACGACTGCGCGGTGGCGACGAAGTGGATCGCAAGAAGATGCAGGGGTTCTTCACCGGCCAGATAATGAAGGCCACCCGCGGGCAGGCCGACGGCAGAGCGGTCGCCCAACTCCTGGCCCAGAAGTCCGTTTAAGGTCCACAACACCGTTCTGGCGGTGCCATGCATCGGTTTCCGATGCATGGCACCGCCAGAACGTTAGAGAGTGCCCGTAACCTGCCATTTGGGGGTGCGGAAACGGGCCAGGAGCATGACCGCACGCGACGTGAGCCATGCGCTCAGGCACAACCAGAGCCAGCCGATGCCCGCGCCGGTCGCCAACACTGCGAGCGCTCCAGCGACCAGCACCACCGCGGCGATCCACATGGTCACCGCCAGGAAGCGGAGATTGCCGGCACCGATGAGGATGCCGTCGAGCGCGAAGACCACGCCCGCTACCGGTTGTTGCACCGCCACATGGATCAGCAGGAAAGCGGTGAGGCTCACAACCGCGGCGTCTTCGCTGAAGATGTGACCCAGCACCGGCGACAGCAGCCCGACGATCGCGCCGAGGCCGACACCGCACCAGAACCCCCACTGGATCATTCTTCGCCCCAGCGCCCGCGCCCGGGCGGCATCGCCGCTGCCCAGGGTCATGCCGATCATGGCTTGGGCGGCGATCGCGACCGAATCGAGGGTCAGGGCCAGGAGATTCCAGATCTCGAAGGCGATCTGATGGGCGGCGAGGTCGGCGGTGCCGATCCGCGCGGCCACCGCCAGCGTGACGATGAGGCTGCCCCGCAACGCAGCGGTGCGGATGAACAGGTCGACTCCGTCGCGGGCGACTCCGGTGATAACCCTGAGGTCGGGTCGCAGGTCGACCCCGTGCGCCTTCACGGCGTTGCGGATCCAGGTGACGAACACGCCGGCGCCGACCCATTGGGCGATGACCGTCGATAGGGCCGACGCGCCGATCCCCTGGTCGAAGCCGAATATCAGCACCAGTTCGACGACGAGGTTGAGGCCCGCGGTGCCCAGAGCCACATAGAGCGGTCGTCTCGTGTCCTGCAGGCCTCGCAGGTACCCGACCCCGGCGAGCGTGATGAGCATGGCTGGCACGCCCAGCAGTGAGATCCGGAAGTAGACCTCGGCATGGCCGGCGACGTCGTCCTCACCGCCCAGCAGCGAGATGAGGTCGTGGCGCAATGCCCAGCCGACACCTGCGAGCAAGATCCCGATGAGCGTCGCCAGCCAGAGGCTCTGCACTGCATGGTGCGCGGCGCGGCGCAGTTCTTGCGCCCCGAGCAGCCTCGCCACGGTCGCGGTGGTGCCGTAGGCCAGGAAGATGAAGACCGAGTATCCGATCAGCAGCAGCGACGAGGCAACGGCGAGGCCGCCGAGCTGTGGCGTCCCGAGGCGGCCGACCACGGCGGTATCGGCCAGAATATAGAGCGGTTCGGCGACCAGAGCTGCCAACGCCGGAACCGCGAGGCGTAGGATTTCCCGATCTTCGCGGGTCCAGCGGCCACGAAGATCAAGGAAGGACGGCATGGGAGCGAAGGTTACGGCTGCCAGTGAGCGGATCGTCTCTGAGCCGGGCAGCCACGACACGAGCGGTCGTCGCCCGGCGTGGGCGCGACCGTGACCGAGCAGGCCTCCAGCCCCAAGCTCGGTTACATCCCTACGTTCGACGGGATGCGCGGGTTCTGGGTCGTGCTCGGACCGCTGCTGTATCACGCCCGACCCGAGAGCGTCCAGGGCGGTCCGGCCATCGTCCCCGGGGGCATCTTGAGCCTCGACCTGTTCTTCGTGCTGTCGAGTTACCTGATCGTCAGCATCGCCCTGCGGGAGTGGGACGGGAACGGCCGCATCGACCTGGTCGCCTATGCGGGTCGCAGGGTCAGGCGACTCTTCCCGGCGCTCTTCCTGGCGCTCGGCTTCCTTTCGGTCTACCTCGCGGTGGTGGGCGACCCGGACCTGATCGACCGCTGGACCGGCGCGATCGTCTCTGCGCTCGCATACTGCGCCAACTGGCATGAGATCGTGGCAGGGGTCTCGTACTTCGAGCAGTTCCTCACGCCCTCACCCCTCAAGCATGTCTGGTCGTTCTCGATCGAGGAGCAGTTCTATCTCTTCGCGCCGCTGTTCCTGATCGCCGGTCTGCGCTGGGGTGGACGCCGGGGACGGGAGGTCCTGCTGGCCGTGTCGGTGCTGGGCGCGCTCGGTTCGGCCTGGTGGATGAGCCGGGTGCATGTTGTGGGGGAGGATCCGTCGAGGGCCTACTACGGGACCGACACTCGTGCCCAGGCGCTGTTCGTGGGCATCGCCATGGCGCTGGCGGTCCATCTGTACGGCCGTGCCCGCACTGACCGGGGTGCCAGGGTGCTGGCCCTGATCGCCTATCCGGCGACGGCGTTCCATCTCTGGGCGGTTCTGACGGTCAGTGAGCGAGACGCCTGGATGTTCGAGAACGGCGGGTTCCTGTTGATCGCGGTGGCTTCGGGTGCGGCGCTTCTGGGTCTGTCCCAGGAGGCGCCGTGGAGCCCGCTCTACCGGTTCTTTGCGTGGTCGCCGGTTCGTTATGTGGGGCGGATATCCTATGGCCTCTACCTGTACCACTGGCCGATCTACTTGTTGGTCGACTCTGAGCGGGCGGGAAGCCTGTTCGGGGTCGAGCGACTCACGGGCGCGTCGTTGCTGGCTCTGCATCTGAGTCTGACCTTGATCGTCTCGGTGCTCTCGTTCCATCTGATTGAGCAGCCGTTCGTGAAGCGGCGCTGGCCTTTCACGCGCAAGGAACTGAGGCCGTTCGTGGCAGCGTTCGCCGGGGCTGCGGCGGTGGCGGTGATCCTTGCGGGTCTGTTGGTGGCACATACCCGTCGCCCGCCCGAGATCCGCCAGATCCTTGTGCCCTCTGCGGCGGCGACGACTGAGGAGGACTCGGCGACTCAAGACTCAGCGACTCAGGACTCAGCGACTCAAGACCCAGCGACTCGAGACCCTGCGACTCCAGTCGCAGAGATCGACGAGCCGGAACTCTCGGATCAACCCGATGATCACGACTCGACCGATGGTGACGTGAGCAGCACGGTCCCGGTCGAAGAAACGACATCTGAGCCTGATGAGGCACCGCCGGAAGAGGACCCCGACTCCGGGCCGGTGCGCATCCTGACGGTGGGCGACTCGGTGATGGCTCAGATCGGCGACGCACTCGTCGAGTGGACGCTGGAGAACCCGGATGCCGGGGTGATCGTCTTCGACGAGGCCCATATCGGTTGCGGCACCGTCAGGTTCGGCCTCAAGCGTGTGCCCGACGGTTCTGAGGGCCCGGTCGGCGACCTCTGCTCCAACTGGGCGGTCCCGGTGGACCCGGATTCGGTTTCACAAGAGGACGTCGTTTCCTGGACCACCGTGGTCGAGGTGTTCGCACCCGACATTGTGATCACTCATGTGAGTCCCTGGGACATTACCGATCGACTGGTCCCAGGCGTGGCCGGCGACGAGTGGACCAACATCGGCGAACCGGCATTCGATGCCTACGCAGCCAGCGAGTACGGCGCCGCGATCGAACTCCTGACATCGACGGGCGCGGACCTCTATTTCCTGGAGGGCGCCGACCACAATCGGCCGATCACCCCCCAGAACACCCCCGAACGGGTGGCGTTGTTGAACCAGCTCGTCGCCGCGGTGGCCGCGGACTCCGATGCTCCGGTCACGATGGTCGATTTCCCGGGATGGATCGGCGAGGTGGGAAGCGACCGCGAGTTGAGCCTGCGCGACGACGGCCTGCACCTGTCTGCCGAGGGCCTCGTCGAGGCAGTCGACTGGCTCCTGTTCGACATCTTGGGTCTCGACCCGACCTAAGAGGCCCCGCAAGGGATTTGGCGAAACCGCTCCACGCCGCAATACCTCGGCGGCCGCGACTCGCAGTTCTCCTGAAGCCTGCACAAAACCCAGGTTGAATCAGCTAGCTCGGGGGCCGAGGTGGAAGATCCGGTTGTTGCTGTTCGTTCCCGCTGGCCGCTAATGAATTGAATAACTTGAGACCCCGCTTCTGACCCCACAGTAGAGCTGCAAGCAGACAGACTCCTAGGCTCCATAACAAACCAAGTCCAAAACTCGCGCGAGGTGAAGCAGCAAAAACGAAGCTCTTTATCGGTTCAAAAACCTGGTAGAAATCAAGATCGCGTCCGATTACTCCACTCGTGAGTTGTAGACGTCCGAGCAACGACAGAATCCACGATGTCAATGTAAAACCGAGGGCAAGCCGTAGAGAAGCACCAAGCAAATCGCTCTCACTCTGGCTTCCTCGAGAATCGAGATAGAGTGTTGTTCTCCAGAACAAGAGCGCCGGAATGACCAAGACTATCACGAAAAAGAAGATCGGCGCGCGTTCGCCACCAGCCCAATGCCAGTTCATTAAACTGATATGGTTATCCACCGACCCAAGTACTTCAACCGAACCACCCATCGCAATCGTCGCTGTTGCAATGCCGAGATTACCAAGATAGAGAGGAAAGCCGACAATTAGCAGAATTCGATCTCGCATTGTCTCTGCGATATACATGGCTCCTGCTAAACCTAAAACTCCCATACTTCCGAGTGCAATCAAATACATCCTTGCACCTTCAAGCAAATCCGAACTGAAGTTCCGGAACAGAATGTTTTCGTCCACCTTTCTTGCAAAACCTCTAAGGATTGGCTGTTTCGAACGGTTGTGAAAAAATAGACCAACCACGGCCACAAAAATAGCCCCGTATAAGAAGGCAGTTCCAGAGTTGACTCTTGCCGAAAGACCATCATTGCTTGGTAGCAAAAGATTTGAGTATATTGAATCTTCATTAAATGATAGCAGTGCTCCACCTACTGCGGCTACGAGTCCGAACGTTATAGCCATCTTTATTGTTAAGGCGCGCCGATTCTCAACAGAACTTTCCATGCGTTGTTCACAGAATCTGTAGCCATACCAGACAATTGCAACAAACCCAATATACCAGGCGATAGGTAGGTACTTAGTCGCAATTATGGCTTGAAATTCGGATTCCGTATTTACCGCCGTAATCTCAACAGCAAATGATGAGAAGCCGAGGTATATACCTGTGATGGCACCACTAATTGTTGCCCCAAATGAACTAGTGAAAGCCAAAGCGTTGATCGCACCGAGGATCGCTCCCGCTGCGATAGACGAGAGAAAAACACCGATACTGGCTACGATTACTACGAGCCAATCGGAACTCAACCAAGTCGGCAATCCAGACGGCAACTGCTGACCAGCCAACGAAGAGTTCGATGCCGGAGGTAATGGCTCGCTGCTGCCAGGTGTAGGAGGCAATCCGGGACCAACCACAGAATTGGTCTCGGCATTCTCGGTGTTGTTCTCTTCTGTCATCGCTGCTCCAGTTGTGTTTGTTGCTAGGCGAAGAGCCTGGGTATCCGACGCTTACGAATAGCTTAGGTTCTTTCTCATGACGAGTCAAGTCCGCGTGAATCGTCCGGTAGGGGCGGCAAGAACCCCATATCAGCAACGCGCTGCGGCAAAGTATGACGGCAAGCGCCGAGAAGATGATTGCTGCGACTCAACGGCTGTAGGACAGTTATGGGTTGTGCTATCGACGACGCCACCGGCTCAGTCGAGGTTCCTCAGCACCGCTGCGCAGCCGCAGACGATCGCTCTCGTTGATGACGCCCGCGCCCGCCGCGACACCGCACGGCGCTCCTCGAAACCCTCACCCCGACCTAAAACGCGAAGCCCCCCATTTGCGCGACACGACATCGACGATCGCGTAGGCGTGCTTGGCGGGTTTACATGCCGGGAATTGGGTGCCGTCCGAACACCACAGTTGGTTGGGTCGCCACTCACACCAGTTTGGCCAAGGCGTCTTGGCTGCCTTAGCGGGACGCGGTGTGCCGGCCAGTGCAAGGCCCTGACCTGCTAGAACGCGGTCCAAAGTCGACGGTGACACCCACACGCGGCCCAGGTAGGAACCGCGGTGCGCGAGTTTGCGATGCGACCTGTCAACCGCACCCCATTCCTCGAAGAGACACATGATCTCGTCGCGTTCAGAGTCCAACAGGCCATGGATCGCGCGGCCGCCTGGGCGGGCATCATCGAGGGTTCCGGCGGCGCGGCGCAGGCTCCAGCGCCACGCCCGGCGACGGTCCAAGCCCAACACCATACAGACCCGG